>Ga0307378_10000573_pt1 | contig 64137 bp, 48 predicted proteins | sample UN1MG_FD_202238 | JGI IMG/M metagenome (GOLD analysis project Ga0307378, IMG submission 202238) | Soil microbial communities from Risofladan, Vaasa, Finland - UN-1 | ecosystem: Environmental > Terrestrial > Soil > Coastal area > Acid sulfate soil | place: Finland: Risofladan, Vaasa | collected... | reverse complement strand
CTCATAGACCGTTGTGGCACCACGACGTCGGACGATGCCACCGGCATCTTAGCTGCGTCGCTATGTAGCGGAACAGCTGGCGAGCGCTCGGCACCTTTGGTGCTGGCGAACTCAAGGCCAGTTATCTTCGCTGGGGGGTTCTACCCGCCCATCGTCGATATCTCTGATACGAGCAACGTTCTGCTCAAGGCGCTTGTCATTGATCCAGACGGTCAGAGCGACCTGGAGCGTGTTGAGATATACGTCGATGGCATGCCGACGGGGATTATGATGTTGGACGATGGCTCGCAGACAGACGACACGCCGGGCGATGGGTTCTACGTTAGAACCTTCACGCTCGAGGCGAACTCGAGGCCTGTCGGGATCGTGATGCTTCAGATTGTCGCGTTCGACTACGCTGGCAACGTCAGCAACGTGTATCCGTACATTACAGTGGAGCCGTAACCCAAATATTGCGGCGCAGAGTGAGCCGGTGGGAACTTTCGGGACTGTTCGTGTTGAGTCGGCCCCAAATTGCGAACAGCGAGGTAACCTGTATCCTTAAGCCGGGAACCGCGTGTTCCTACCGTTTCTCAATCTCCGGGGACCATGATTTAGCACTTGCTAAGTCCGCAACCGATTCAATATAGTATTTGACCGTGTTTGACTGTTGTCCGGCCTTGTTCAGTGGCAGACCGCAAGAATGTGTGATTGATGGAGTTTTGAGATTATGTATGTCTTAGGATTCAACGCGTTTCTGCACGATTCGGGCGCATGTATCATCAAGGATGGTGAGGTGGTCGCGTTCGCGGAAGAGGAGCGCTTCAACCGCAAGAAGCATACCTATCAATTCCCTGAAAACGCCATCAGGTTCTGCCTGGATTTCGCTGGCATCGGGTTCAGCGACCTAGACCACGTAGGCTTTTTCTGGAACCCTTACAAAGAGATACTTTACAAATGGCTGCCGTTCGTCCGCTTCCTTCCGTTCTCATTCTCGCTGTTCAAGAAGGACGCGGCGATAAATCCCTTCGTTAGGCGCATCACGTCGATGGTTCGGGCCAAAGGGTATCTATTCAGGCAGTTCGGCGGTAGCAGTAGCGACGCCGCCACACCCAAGTTCCATTTCGTCGATCACCATATTGCACACGCCGCAAGCTGCTACCTCGTCTCACCGTTTGACGAGGCGGCGATATTTGTTGCGGACGGCTACGCAGAGCGCGATAGCACGCTCATGGCGCACGGCAAAGGCGGCACGATCGAGAAGCTCGAGACGGTCAAGTTCCCGGTCTCGCTCGGCCAGCTCTACGGCGCAGTTACGGAGTATCTTGGGTTCAAGATCTGCAACGGGGAGGGCAAGGTCATGGCGCTGGCCTCATTCGGTGAGCCGAGATTCGAGGGGCTGTTCGACAAGATCGTTCAGCCGACGAGTAATGGTCAGTATGACTTTGATTTCAGCTACATCGGTTACCAGCGTTATGGACTGCTCAAGACTGTATCCGACAAGTTCATAAGGGAGACGGCGCCAATGCGCAAGCCTGAGAGCGAGATGCAGCAGGTCTATATGGACGTTGCCGCGAGCCTCCAGATGTCGCTTGAAAAGCACTATTTCAGGATGTTGAACGTTCTATACGAGCGAACCGGGTGCCCCGACCTTTGCCTCGCAGGTGGTATGGTCTTGAACAGCGTCGCCAACGGCAAGATATTGGAGAACACGCCCTTTAAGAGTGTCTTCATTCAGCCTGCGGCCAACGATGCTGGCTCCTCGCTTGGGTCTGCCATGTTCCTCTACCACAAATACGCGAAAGAGCCCCAAAGAGTGCCCTTGAACCACGCCTATGGCGGCCCCTCGTTTACAAACGAGGAGATCGAGCTCGCGCTTGGACAGTCCGGGCTCAGATACACACGGGTTAAGGCCGTCGAGCAGGACACGGCGAGGCTTATCGCCGACGGGAAGATTGTCGGTTGGTTCCAGGGACGCATGGAGTTCGGGCCGAGGGCGCTCGGGAACAGGTCAATCGTTGCCGACCCCAGAAAGGCAGAGATGAAGGATATCCTGAACAGGCGCGTCAAACACCGCGAGTCGTTCCGTCCGTTTGCTCCTTCGATTAAGGAAGAGAGATTGGGGGAGTTCTTTGAGTCGGACGATCCGGCGCCTTACATGCTCAAGGTCTATCGGATTCGGCCCGAGAAACTCAACGCCATCCCAGCAACCGCCCACGTGGACGGAACAGGTCGCGTTCAGACCGTTTCCAAGGAGGTCAATCCCCGCTACTACAAGCTGATTGACGAGTTCGAGAAGATAACCGGGGTTCCAGTTGTCCTGAACACCTCGTTCAACGTTCGCGGCGAGCCGATTGTCTGCACTCCTCAGGACGCAATTGCGTGCTTTCTCAACACGCAAATTGACTACCTAGTGATGGGCGATTTCATGGCGCATAAGGCCTGATCGCGCGACTGAGTTTCCGTCTGCCAGTGACAGTGCGAGGCGCACGATAGGATGTCGAACTGTCTCCTCCCCCCAAATGTTCCGCGGCCTAGCGCACGTGACGCGCTCGCACCGTTCGTCAAGTTGACTTGGGCACCGAGTGCCACTACTGTATGTTTGACAAGATACCGATGTCTGCCCTCATCGTCTAGTCAGGACAGGACACCGCCCTTTCACGGCGGCGGCAGGGGTTCAAATCCCCTTGAGGGCATAGTTTTTGAGCGTAATGTAGTTTTGAGTAGAGGAGGAAGATGTCCAACTTACCAGCTTTTACTGATGAGAATTTCGATGCGGACGTTCTCCAATCCGACGTGCCGGTGTTGGTCGATTTCTGGGCAGAATGGTGCGGCCCGTGCCTTATGATCGCCCCTTTGGTTGAAAAGCTGGCCGTGGAATACGAGGGCAAGGCTAAGTTCGGCCAGATAAATGTCGATGAGTGCCCAAACACGTCGGCCAATTACGGCATCCGTGCGATACCGACGTTGATGATTTTCAAGGACGGCGAGAAGGTTGATTCGATTGTCGGGGTGGTGCCTGTCGATAGGATTAGGAAAACGCTAGACAAGGCGATCGGGTGATCGTGGCCCCAAAGCAATTGTCGGTCCCGCCCGGGATGCCTTGCGGCAAGCAAAAAGCCAGCAAGGTCCTTTGCGGACATTCCGTGATCTACCAAACTAGGGCAAGGGCGTAAGAGGCTTTGAAGATTGGCTTCGTCAACAGTTGAGTCGCTCGACGCTCGAATAATTAAGACCGTCAGATACGCTGGTGCGAGCGCAGTCCTCGTCGGCAAGGCGCTCGCGTCGTTGTTCAAGCCTCCGTTCGAGATAGGCCCGATCGTCGAGCAGATGGAGAGCGTGGGGCTGAAGTCTCTCACGATCGTAAGCCTCACCTCGTTGTTTACGGGTATGGTTCTTTGCCTCCAGACAGGCTCGGCGTTCATCAGGTTCGGCGCAAAGTCCTACGTGGCAAAGGTCCTGGTAGTGGCGATCACCCGCGAACTTGGGCCGATCTTGGTGGCGCTCATCGTCTCGGGAAGGGTTGCCTCCGGCATAGCGGCGGAGATAGGCTCAATGAAGGTCTCCGAGCAGATCGACGCGCTCAGAGTGATGGGTGCGAGCCCGGTGAAGCGGCTCGTCATGCCGAGAGTGGTTGCGCTAATGATAACGCTGCCGCTCCTCGCCCTGATCGGGGACATTCTTGGGATATTGGGCGGGATGATCATCGCGTCCCTTGAACTGGGGATTAAGGCCAGTTTTTTCCTCTCAAGTGCGCTAGATTTTTTGGCGCCTCAGGACGTCCTAAGTGGCGTAGGCAAGTGTTTCTTTTTTGGGTTGATAATCGCTGGAATAGGGTGTTATCAGGGGCTGACGACGCTGGGCGGCACGCGGGGCGTCGGCATTTCCACCACGAGGGCCGTGGTTCTTTCCTCAGTGCTGGTTTTGCTCAGTGATTTGGTCCTGACGAAGGCGTTCATGTTGCTTTAGCGTTTCGAGCTGTTTGAGACCATAGGAGATAAGTAACCATGCAGAATGACAGAAAACCTTGCCCCGAATGCGGCAACAAGATGAACTACTCTGCCGCCAACAAGATATATTTGTGCCCGTATTGTGGGGAGGAGTTCGGCGAGCGCAACGGCAAGCTGGTGAAGAAAGTCGCGCAGGCCTCAGGGCCGACAGGCGAAAGAAGCGCCGCCGAGATGAGGGAGGAGCTTGATGCTGCGTTCAAGGAGACTCAGATCGGGGCGCAGCTTGCCGACGAGGAGGCCAAGAAAGTCCGCAAGAGAGAACAGACGGAACTGTTTGACCTAAGGATGAGAAACACCGAGGCGCGGACAATGATCAGGGCTACGAATCGGCGTGGGATAGGCCTTTGCCTCTTTCTTGATTTCGTGATCTTTGTGCTGTCCTACAACTACAACTTGCTGGTGTACGGGCTTATTGCGATGGCGTTTCTGACGCTGGGGACATACCTTTACCTGACCTCCTATACGGCCAAGATCAAGGAGTGGCAAACGAGGGTCGCGTCGGAGACGAAAGAGATTGAGGGGGACGTGTATCTGGAGGGTCTCAATCAGGAACTGGACAAAGACGAAGGACCCAAGTAACAGCGTGCCGAACAAAGAAACCGCGCTTACGCCTAGCGACCACATCGCAGAGGTCCTCGCAACCTCCTTTTACGTCGGCGAGATACCAATGGTGCCCGGCACGTTCGGGACAATCCCGGGCCTTTTTATCTTCATCATGGCGTCGGTGCTCGGCGTGCCAGCCTGGGGTTATCTCATCGCCATTCTGGCTGTTTACTTTGTCGGCGTGTGGGCCGCGGGCCGGGCGGAAAGAATATCAGGCAAGAAGGACGACGGCCGAATCGTCATCGACGAGGTTGTCGGCGCAATGATAACCATGTTCTACATGCCGCTGGACTGGCGTCTCGTCATCGCGGGGTTCTTCGCATTCAGGTTCTTCGACATTGTCAAGCCAGGGTTTAGGAAGGTCCAGCGAATAGAGGGCGGACACGGTGTCATGATCGACGACGTCATCGCCGGCGTCATGGCCAATGCCTCGCTGTGGCTGTTCATGTGGCTCATCTCGCTCTTCTATTGACCACACTCTCTATCTTGGGGGTGTGCTGCTGCACTCGTTGGAGCTTCGGCAAGCGTGAATGGCAGCGTTTCCGCCAGCTCGTATTTATGCTGCGAGCAAAAGGGTTGACTATGGGTGAGTGGGTAGTAACCTAATTGAGCAAGGCTGTACGTGATTCTGTGAAGAGGGAAACTTGGCTGACAAAATGCAGACCACCGAGACGACAGATGCTCCAGCAAGAGTCCTGATCGTAGATACGCCGGAATCGGTCGCCCATATTGAGCCGGCGTTGGCGGGTGCAGGCTTTGAGGTGGTGTCTTTCTCGTCGGCGGATGAGATAAGAGCTTGCCTGAGGCAGCGAGACTGCGACGTTGTCCTGCTTGACGTTGAGTTCGCCGCCCGCATCGGGCTTGACATGTTCGCCGAGAGCGCAACCTCCGAGGGACACATCCCCACGATCGTTGCGTCGGCCAAACCCACGCTTGGCAAGGTCCTGCGAGCGTGGAACAACGCCGCATCGTTCTTCCTCAAGAAGCCGCTTGAGCTCTCGCGGACAGTGACTTCTCTGAGAGACGCTGTTGACAACAAGCGGCTCTACGAGCGGGTGGTCGCCAGGATCGAAGACCTAGAAAAGGCAAACGAGCAGCTTGGCCGCGAAAACCAACAGCTAGCGCGGCAGGCCGAGCAGTTCGAGACCTTTGAGCATATCGCCAAATCTATTGCGAGCTCGCTCGAGCTGGACAAGGTCCTGAAGGAGATACTCCTGAGCATAGCCAACGCGGTGCAGTTTGACCGCGTAGTTCTCTCGCTGATTGATTGGGACCGGAAGCTCGAGGAGGCAGTGATGGGGATGGGCATCCCCGAGGACAAGTATGAGGTGGTGCTGGCGGAGAAGGTGTGGCCACTTTCAGACGACAAGATAGCGCCGTGGGCCAAGCAGGTCGTCCACCACAAGGCGAAGTATTTTTCTGACGGCGACTTCGGCGAGGGCGAAACCGCAAATAAAGCCAAGAGGCTGTTCCCAGGGCCGATGGCCAAAATCCCACTCGTCGTGAAGGACGTCGTGGTCGGCACTATTACGGTCGATAACCACAAGTCGAGACGGCCAATAACCGAGGAGCACACGGCCATTCTGGAGCGCTTCACCGAATACGCTGGGATAGCCATCATGAACGCCAAGCTCTACATGCGCGCGGTCGAGGCCCAGAATGAGCTCAAACAGGCGCACGAGAAGCTAATCGAGACCGAGCGGCTCAAGACGATAGAGCGGATGGTGGCCACCGTCAATCACGAGATCAACAACCCGCTGTGCAGCATCCTGCTTTCGGCTCAAATGCTTCAAACTATGCTTGCCGCGAGCGACGAGGCGATTAAGCAGAAGGCAAAATCGATTCTGGAGAACGCCGACCGCATCGCCTCGATCGTCAGCAAGCTCGAAAACATTCAGCGCACGGCGCCAAGCGCCGCCAACACGGACGGCAAGATGTTCGACCTCGATGAGATTATGTCCAACCTCGGGGAAAACTGACAAAGGGCGCCGGGCGGACAGAACAATCATGCCGCCACAATAGCCCCGACAACGTTGCGGAAGCTATGCCCGAAGATGACCTTCTGACCTCAGAGCCTATGACGCCAGCGAGAATCGGCATCGATTGTAGAAAAATCCTGGACTACGGCATCGGGACGATCACATCGAACCTCATCAAGAACCTCGCTCTTGTAGATACCGAAGACGAGTATTCTCTGCTCGGCGATCCGGCGCAGATTCAGAAGCCCGGGCACAACTTCACTGTGGTGAGAGAGAGCGCAAAACGCTACTCCATCTCGGAGAGCATTCGTCTCCCGCTAAAGGCCAGGAAGCTGCGCCTCGACCTCTTGCACTGGTTGCACTACGCGTCATCGCCGCTCAAGCCGTGCCGCTACGTGATCTCAATTCACGACATCAATCACCTGCTCTTCCCGGAGCTCTTGCGCTCAAAAACGGCGCGGCTTTATGCCAAGTCGATGCTGCGCCTCGCCACTCGCGTCGCCGACAGGATCATCACGGCCTCTAATACCAGCAAGGCCGAGATCGTCAAGCATTTGCACGTCCCAGAGGATAAGATAAGCGTCATCTACAATGGCGTGGCAGAGATATTCAAGCCGCAGCCTCCTGAGGAGGTTATCCAGCGGCTAAAGACCGACTACGCAATCGAGCCGCCCTATATCCTTTACGTGGGGAGCCTCCGTGAGCACAAGAACGTTGCCCGACTGCTCGAGGCGTTCAAGAACCTAAAAATGAGCCTCGAGTGCGACCACAGCCTCGTTATCGTTGGAGACCACCCCAAGCAAAGGGCGGTGCTGGAAAACTACGTGAAACGGAATCGTCTCGCCCAGTCTGTCCGCTTTCTCGGCGCCGTGCCTCACGACAAGCTGCCCGTTCTCTATTCCGGAGCGCATCTCTTCGTGTTCCCGACGCTCTACGAGGGCTTTGGCCTGCCTGTGCTCGAGGCGATGGCCTGCGGCGTGCCGGTCTGCGCCTCGGACATCCACGCCTTGAGGGAGGTCGCAGGAGACGCCGCCGCCTTCTTCAGACCCTACGAGCCGCTGGACATGGCGGATGTCATGGCCTCCGTCATAATGGACCCTGACATATACGACGCGCTCAAGGAAAACGGCCTGCAAAGGGCCAGCACCTTCTCCTGGAGGCGGACGGCTGAACAGACGCTTGCGGTCTATCAAGAGGTGCTAGGTCGTGTATGATACTTGTAGCCGCAACGACGACTGATAAGGAGTGAGGCAAGATGGAACTGAATGAGAAGCTGAAGAAGGAGCTCCTCGCTACTTACGAGAAGCTGAATAACGAGGGCAAGCTGCTTTCGAAGGACAAGCTGAAACAGTGCTATGACCTTTTTCGCGAGCGATTCGGCCCTGAGAAACTTCTTCAGCTTGACGGGGAAGCGCTACTAAACACGATGCACGGGGAACCCAAGCCCGACAGTCTGATGTTCTGGTTAGAGTTCAAGAATGATGATGAGCTTCCTGCCAGGTTCGGGAGCATTGCAGGTGGCAACGCCCTGAAATTCGAGATTTTCCTGAGGAAAGAGACACATGAATGGACGACAGGAACCGCGACCAAGCAAGTCGCTATCTCGACTGAGGAGGCTGTTGAGATCGCCCGTCGCCAGCGGGGTGAGCTTGTCAACGCGTGCAAGGTGCTTGACGCCCTGCCCACGAACGCCTCGGACGATGACTACAAGCAGCTTCAGCGCGACCTAAGCGAACAGGCTCCCACCGTGGCGGACAAGGCCTGGTCCCACAAGTATTTCAGTCTGCTTTATCCCAACAAGCTTGACGATTTCCATACTGCCCATTACCAGCGTTTCCACCTGATCAAGCTGCTTCAGTTGCCGCCAGAGGGCGAAGGCCGTTTTCTCTGTGCGGGGAGATATGTGGACTTGGCTGCGGAACTAGAGATGCCGATCAACCATCTCACGAGCGTGCTAAACGCGAGAAACGGAAAGCCGCACCGTTATTGGCGAATCGGCACGACGGACGGGCGGACTGGACGGAGCTATTGGGGCGAGATGAGAGATGGGAAGTTCGTCTCAATCGGTTGGGCAAAGCTCGGGGACCTCAGGGACTACGCATGCGACCAACGATCCAAAGATGCGTTGAAAGAGCTCATGGCCGAGAACTACCCAGGAACTGCCCAAAGTGTTGGAATAGGGGCTGCTCAGGTCTTCAAGTTTCTTGCTCATATCTTGGAAGGCGACCTGGTCGTTGCGTGCGAAGGCCGAAAAGTGCTTGGCGTTGGGCGCGTAACCGGAGGATACGAGTACGACGCGTCATCCGGTTTCCCACATCGACGCCCGGTTGAGTGGCTTTCTTTGGACCAATGGCAGATGCCGAACAAAAATGAAGGTCTGCGGACCACGGTTTGGAAGCTAGGGAAGTATCCAGAAAACCTCGTGGCAATCGAAAAGCGCATTCGCGTTATCATACCGCCTCCGCGGCCCCATTCAATCGTTGAGAGGCCTCATCCAATCGTTGAGAGGATTGAGTCGATTCTCCGGCGTAAGGGGCAGGTGATCCTGTATGGTCCACCCGGCACGGGCAAGACCTACTGGGCTATTCGCGCGGCACGGGAATTGGCGGCACGATCGTCATACGGAAAACCTTATGATCAGCTTTCAGATCAGGAGAAGGCGACAATTGAGGGCCAAGAGGGCACCGTGCGGACTTGCTGCTTTCATCCGGCTTACGGATACGAGGACTTCATCGAGGGATTTCGGCCGAGCGAGATTGATGGCAAGCTGGTGTTTGAGCTGCGGGACGGGATATTCAAAAAGCTCTGCAAAGATGCAGAGGCCTCACCGAACAGCAAGTTTTATCTGATTATCGACGAGATCAACAGGGGAGACATACCCCGCATCTTCGGCGAACTTCTCACCATTCTGGAGAAGGACAAGCGAGGCCAGGAACTTATCCTGCCGCTCTCAGGCGAGCGCTTCAGTGTGCCTGCAAACGTGTATGTGATCGGGACAATGAATACTGCCGACCGTTCGATTGCCCTTTTGGACACAGCGTTGAGGCGCAGGTTCGGATTTGTGGAGCTCATGCCGGACAGCTCGCTTTTGAAAGGACCGCGTATTGAGGGGCTATCGCTTGAGCTGTGGCTTGACGCTTTGAACCGGCGCATCCTTGACCATATCGGGCGCGATGCTCGCAACCTTCAGGTTGGGCACGCTTATCTTATGCAGAGCGAGCGGCCTGTGCCCGACTTCGCTACGTTCTCCAGGGTGCTCAGGGATGATATTCTGCCGCTTCTTCAGGAATACTGTTACGAGGACTACGCCAAACTTGAGGCGATTCTTGGACCGGACTTTGTTGATGCGGAGAATCAACAGCTTAGCGACGACATCTTCGAGCCTAGGAATCAAGACGGACTGATCCAGGCGCTCTTTACGATAACGCAAGATTTGGCTGCGTCTGCAAAAGCTATTGCTTTGGAGGAAGGCGAAGTTGAAGAGGACCACGATGAAGACGACGGGGGTAGCGGGCCTGAGGGCCAAGACAACTGATGCGAATCCCGGTGGAGCTCAAGGAATGGGAGACGCTTTCGCCTGAACCAGGGAGCGCTCTGCATAGCAAACATCTCGGCCAAGACAGCGCTGATCTCGAACTGGCTGAAAAGCTCTCGAAGTCCAACGTTCTCCGCATCGTTGATGTTCACAATAAAGGGCTATGGCTCCAGTCGTTTTCGTACGTCGGCAGGCTGCGCCTCGGGAACCTCTCAATAACGATTCGTCCCAAGATCGAGGGAATGCCGCTGTTGAGGCTGCTGCGGTATGCCTATGGTCTGCGGGACCTGAAGCTCCTGCCAGACACCGAGTTTCAAATTGCGGATTCTGCTTTTCAGGATATTCTGTTGCACCAGCTGGCCCAGGAGGCCAGCGAACTGGTAGCCAGAGGCTTGCACCGCAGATATGTCCGAAGGAACGCCGCCCTCGCAAGCCCTCGCGGCAGGATCGACTTTCAGCAATTCGTGCGTCAGAAGGGCTTAACAACCTCCGCAACACTTCCCTGCACATATCATCCGAGACTGCAAGATTGTCTAATAAACCAGGTTCTATTAAAGGGTCTCTACCTCGGCGCCTCGCTCACGGATGATCCGCGGCTGAAACGTCGCCTGGCAGGGCTAATCATTCAGATAAGAGAGAATGTCTCGGCCATTGATCGCCTCGACCAAAACGTCATGAGGCGCCTGCGACGCAGATCGAGCAGGTTGACGGTGGCATACGAGCCGTCAATTGCGATCATCCAGATGCTTCTGGACGCGAAGGGCATCTATTTCGAATCTACCGATCAGAGGATCGAGCTGCCCGGTTTCCTTTTCGACATGAATCTTTTCTTTCAAGCGCTTCTTGGCCGCTTCTTGCGAGAGAATCTTCCAAATTGCGTTGTCATGGAACAGTTCCGCCTGAAGAACGTTATGGGATTCTACGCCTCCTACAACCCGATGAGGCGCCGTGACCCTACGCCGCGTCCGGACTATGCCGTCTCGAGAAATGGCAAGCCGATGGCGCTTTTGGACGCCAAATACCGTGACCTCTGGGCAAATCCGCCGACGGCAAATATGCTGTACCAGCTCGCAATCTATGCCCTGACTCGGGGTCAAGATGGCTCGGCCACAATCCTCTACCCCGCGCTTCATGAGCGGCGCGAGCAGAGGATTTGGGTCCGAAACCCGATAGATGGCAGCGGGCGCGGCCAAGTGATTATCAGAGCGGTCAATCTCTCTCGCCTCGAGAAGTATGTTACTGAACCGAATACTGCCCAGGCACGAAGGAATCGGACACGGTACGCACAATTGCTCGCCTTTGGTTCTTGCTAATCCCATCGGCGGCATCGCCTTCGCCGTTTATGAGTGATCCGGGCTTAGTTCTCTGTGTAGAGCTTTCTCATCTCGAACGCTAGCCAGGCGGTGAACCAGAGCGGCATCCTATACGCCCTGGCTGTGTTCAATAGATACGTTATGCGGAATACCGCCTCAAATAGCGGATTGTGGGGGAGCTTCACGAGGCGCTTTAGCACGCGCGGAGGAATGCGCCACTTGACGGCTGCGTAGAAGAGCTTCTGAAGGTTCTCGATCTCTTTTTTCTCAGGTAGGTTAAACAGGGTGCCCTTGAAGAACGATGCGCTCATCTTGGTCATGTTAAAATCTGCATTGAGGAGGCCGTGCTCAACAACGTATTGGCCAAGCTGTGTTCTGGGATAGGGCTGCACGATCGAGGCCCAGGGGCAGTCGGCCCTGATCTTGACGTTGATGGAGACAGTCTCCAGGGCCATATCGAGCGTCTCGCCGGGCAGGCACAGCATGTTGTAGGTTCTGAACAGGATGTTGTGCTTTTTCAGAATCTCGGCTGCGCTTTCGATCTGCTCACGCGTTACGGTTTTGCCAAGCACTTCCTCTCGGAGAAAATCGTTGCCGCTCTCAACGCCCAGCGACACTAAATGGCAGCCGGCGGCCTTGATGGTCTTGGCGATGTCCTCGTCGAGCAGGTCTGCGCGGATTTGGCACAAGAACGGTAGGCCGATACGTTTGTGGTATAGCTCGGAGAACTCCTCAACCCATTTTTTGTCGAGAAGGAACGAATCGTCCGCGAAGTATGGTGTCTTGAGCCATTTCCAGTCTTTCTTGACCGTGGCTACCTCCTCTACCACGTTCTCCGGGCTTCGGTGTCGCACGTAGCGCCCCTTGCCCTCGTACATCTTCTTGAGGCTGTGGTTGAAACAGAATGAACACTCGAATGGGCAGCCGCGACTGGCGATGAACAGCTTGCTGGGATAGACACGCACGGACCGATAGCGGTGATAGAACTCCCTGTCGGGGAAGGCAATCGAATCGAGGTCCTGATTCAGCAGGCGGAGTGGGTTTTCAAAGACCTCGCCGTCGATTTTCACCCACAAGTTCTCGACGTGCGTGAAGTCTGAGCCCGAATCGATCGCATTGGCAAGGTCAACCATCGCCTCCTCGCCATCGCCGCGGCAGATTACGTCGATGCCATTCGTCCGAACGACCTCGGGGAAGTACGTTGGATGCGGCCCGCCCATCACCACTATGGCGTTGGGGAAAACAGGCTTGAGGCGGGCTATCTCTTTGAGAGCAATGAGATGTGCTCCAGTGGTGCAGGAGAATGCTAGGATGTCCGGCGGATTCGCTCGGAGTCGCCGCTGGTAGCCTGGCTCCTCGGGAGCGATGACTATCTCGGCCTCGTGTCCATGCCTCTTCAGCTCGGCGCACAGAATCATCGGGCCGAGGTTGTCGATCATCGTGAATTGAATGAAGGCGACTCGCGCCATCAGGTAAGTTTTTCGATTATGGCCGCGGCGAAGAGAGGCAGCATTATCTCGAAATGCCCGGTGATGGCGTAGCCCTTGCCCCTGCCGGAAGCCGTTGGGCGCCTCAGCACGTTCTGCGTCGGGCGGTAATGTTGGATGAAGTCGACGTTCACTGTGGTGAAATTGCTGAGGTTGGCGCTGGTGTTTTGGGCGATTGCGAACGCTTTCAAGAAAACTTCGGGCAAGATAACGCTCGAGCCAACGTGGAAGAATACTCCGCCCGATAGCTGCGCTACGACGGACGTCAGGAGCCTGAAATCGAGAAATGAGGACTTCCCGATAGCTGCGCCGTCGGCCGACGGGTGCATGTGAATGATGTCCGTGCCGATCGAGACGTGAACGGTCGCGGGAATCGCTGCCTGGGCGCACGTGGCCAGTATGCTTTTTTCCGCATACGGCAGCTTCTGATCAAGGATGCTCTTGCCCACCGTCAGGCCGAGGCCCTGGTTCGAGTTGGCGGCAGCAATGGCAGCGCCATTCAAGAACTCCGCCGTCTCTTTCGCCATTCCGAACTCGCCAGTGTCGAGCTGCGAGGCCACGTCCTCCGACGTCTTTCCCATGAACGCCAGCTCGAAATCATGGATCATCCCCGCCCCATTCAGCGCCACCGCCGTTATGATGTCCCGACGAATCAGGTCGCAGATGACTGGCGAAAGGCCGCATTTGATCGAATGCGCCCCCATGGCCCACACGAAATGCCGCCCGTGCCTGCGCGCCTCGCAAATGGCGTCAACCACACTCTTGAAATCGTTGGCTGCGAGCACATCCGGAAGGGAGTCCAGGAAATCCTCAAAAAACGCTCCTTTTGTGTAGGGCCTAGCCAACGTTGTGAGACTAACTTTGCTCTTGCGGTCTGAGAGGCTAGTCGGACGAACCCGGCTCAGGTCAAACGGCTCGATTGGTTTCCTAGCCATTGCTGCCACCGAACATTATCGTCTCGACAAGCTCGCAGAGAATGTGCGCAAGCACGAGGTGGACCTCCTGAACTCGGGCGGAATAGCTATGCTCCACGGCGAAGAGAAAATCGGCCTCGACCCTTTTGCCGCCCTCGCCGGTCGAGAATATCGTCAGCATACCTCTCTGCCTAGCCGTTAAAAGAGCACTTAGGACGTTCTCCGACTGCCCGCTCGTAGAGATACCCCACGCCACGTCGTTCTCTCGGCCCAGCGCCTCGATCTGCCTCGAGAAAACCTGTGCGAAAGAGCGGTCGTTGGCGATTGCGGTCAGGACGGAAGTGTCAGTTGTGAGCGCGATTGCGGGCAAGGCGCGATGTTCCATCGAGAGCCTATTTATAAACTCTGCCGCGATGTGTTGCGCATCGGCCGCCGAGCCGCCATTTCCGAATATCAGCAGCTTCTGGCCATCTTGAAATCTGCTGGCCAACTGCTCTGCGGCCCGTGCGATTGTGCCGGCGTTTCGGTCCAAAAAGCTCTTTAGAAGCGCCGAGGACTCCTCGGACTTCTCCCGCGCGAGCCGCTCAAGCCCGCTCCGGTCAAGGTCTTTCATGCACTGATGTCCCTGTGTTCATCTGGTTGATACTTGTAACAATAGCTGCCATCCAATATAGCCATTGAGCCGTTACTGGGCAAGCACGATAATGAATCGCGGTTGATACGGTTCCGAGCTCCTCTTAGTCTGCATCATGTGTCTGTATCATGTCGGCCTCTGCGTGAGTTAAAGAATTACTGGTTGATTGGCTTGGATAACTGTAAGGGTAGCGTTGGATGAGGCGAAGCGACTTCGAGTATGGTCTGCCCAAATCGCAGATCGCGCAATTTCCGCTGAAGAGCCGAACTGCTGCGAGACTGCTCGTGCTTGACAGGGCGAGCGGCCGAGTTGTGCACACCCGGTTTTACTCGCTGCACGAGTTCCTCCGTCCAGGCGACCTATTGGTTCTGAACGATACGAAAGTTCTCAGGTGTCGCATGTTGGGCCGGCGTGCCCCGACCGGTGGGAAGGTGGAGCTCTTCGTGTTGAGGCGGCTTGATGACGGCACGTTCGAGGCGCTTGGGAAGGCCTCGCGAAGGCTCACCCCGGGCTCTGAGCTCATCTTCGGCGAGGGCGCCCTGCGCGCCCGTGTGCTCGATAGAAAAGAGCGCAGGCTCATCGTCTCGCTTTCGGCGGACGGTGCGAGGGTTGAGGAGGCGCTCGAGCGAGTGGCTCAGGTTCCGCTGCCTCCATACATTAGGCGGCCAGATGGTCCGGACGAGGCGGACGAGGAGCTCTATCAAACTGTCTATTGTGCGCATCCTGGAGCGGTAGCGGCGCCCACAGCGGGGCTTCATTTCGAGGACGACTACATGCGCAAGCTGCGCAGCCTAGGCATCCAGTTCACGTCGATCACCGTTCACACTGGGCTTGGGTCGTTCAGGCCGATCCGCACGGAGAACATCGAAGACCACAGGATGCCGGCGGAACGTTTTTATATGGGCGAGCTCGCGGCCGACACAATCAACCGCGCGAGGGATGAGCGCCGGCGCGTCATAGCTGTTGGCACCAGCTGCGTTCGCGCGCTTGAGACGATCGCACAGGGGCAGAGGGTTGTGCCCTGCGAGGGCGAGACTGACCTTTACATCGTTCCGGGCTATGAGTTCAGCATCGTGGATGCGATGGTCACCAATTTCCACCAGCCCGCCTCGTCGTTGCTCGTGCTCGTGAGTGCATTCGCGGGGCGCGATGCGATTCTTGAGGCGTATGCGGAGGCGCTCGAGAGCGGCTATCGATTCCTGAGTTTCGGGGACGCGATGCTTATCACTTAGGTTGTAAAGCGGCAGTGGCGATATACGGGCCCCCAGTAATCAGATTGGAGCGGGGAACGTTGGGGCTGCCTCGCGGATGGAGGGCAGAAGCTCCTGCCCGAAGGGCAGACCATGGGTAGCCGCAGGCGTAGCCTGACGGTGCGAATAGCGCTACAATCCCTCTTTCTAACCTCCCCGTTGCGTTGCACGCACGGCTACCCACGGTATCCCCTATCGGGGATTACAGTCTGCACCCCTCGTTCGCACCCGTTAGCTGAAAGAAGCAGCAACTCGGCTTTCAACATGAACTCCCGTGCCTATCTGCCAGCCAACTTCAGAACTCAACTTCAGAAACGATCAATCTGATTATTGGGGCGGCCTTCGAACCTGCTTTTTATGTATCAAATGTGATATAGTGGGTGCTGTTGAATTGCAACTGAGTTTGAAAGGAGCTGTGCTATGAGACCAACAGGACGTTATGTTGTGAGCTTGGTTGTCGCCCTTGCGGTGAGCTTTGCGCTTTGCGATTGCGCGATGAGCATTACTGGCGCCGAGATTCTTAAGAGGGTATCGGCCAGGCATGATAAGTTCATGTCGTCTGTCAAGGACTGGCAGATCGAGCAGGAGATGATCATCGTTCAGGGCGGGCAAGAGGTTACTTCGGCGATGAAATCAATGTGGAAGGGGGATAAGTATCGCGTCGAGATGACGTCCTCGGGCAGTGCTGGTGGTGGCCAGATGCCGAAGATGACGACCGTTGTGGTCTTCGACGGGAAGGACACCTGGACGGTGAGCCCCTTTGTGGGCAAGAGGCGTCTGAAGCCAAGTGAGGTGAAGGACGCGACGCCGCGCATTCAATGGTCTGATAAGCTGAAGGACAGAGTTCGGCTGGTCGGCAAGGAGAAAGTCGATGGTCGAGAGGCTTACGTGATCGATGTGAATCAAACCGGTGCGGAGGCTTCTGGGTCTCTGCCTTTCTCGAAGGTATGGGTAGATACCGCCAACTATCAGATGCTCAAGGGTGAGCTGAAGATGCAGGACAAGCCGGCCGAGATGCGTTTTTCGGATTTCCGGAAGGTCTATGGTGATTTCACCATGCCGTTCCTGCAACAGGTGTTCGTCGGAGGCGTGCCCCAGACCAAGATAGTCACCAAGAGCATCAAGACGAACGTGGGCCTGTCCGATGACTTGTTTGATGCGAGCAAGCTGGAGGGCGAGCAGGGCAAGCAGGAGATGAACATGGAGCAGATGCAAGAGATGATCAAGCGCATGCAGGGCAACTGACGGTTTCTGTCAGAGGTCTGAGTCTTCTGGCACAGACGGGCGTCTTTTCGACAGAGCTCGGCTCAGGCGGGGTATTAGAAAGAGCTGGATGAAAAGGCCCAGCAATACCAACGAAAACGGTTCTGTCGAGAACCTATACCGGTTGTTCTCCGTCAGCTCTAGCAGGTTTGCGGGGACCGCTACGAAGGCTATGGTAACGCACATATAAACGATCACGATTCGTCGGTTGCGGCTGAGCGCAGCGCCGGCAGACCTTCCGCTCAGAGATAGCATCAGCCCGTAGGCGAGTAAGAACGGCAGACCTACAAACAGAAGTAGGTAAACGTGATAGCCCGGCATAAGGCAAAAGGGCAGAACTCCTGTTTTGGACATATCGTAAGGTATTCTGCCGTAGAAGAACGTGTCGTAGATGCGGCTGAGCAAAGAAAGAGCCGGGGGCGCCTCCAGAGTGGCAAAATGCCCATGAGGCGTGAAGTAGATTAGCCAGGATTTCATCACACCGTTGAGATAGGCCTTGGGGCGATACCGAATTACCTGTATGGAATCTCTGAAGTATTGCTCGGCGATGGCTATATACGCCAGGTTGTTATAGTTGGTGGCGCCAGTTGATTTGATGGGCTGGCTCACGGCAGGGATGTCTCTGTAAACGTTTACGTCTTCTCTCTCTTCAGAGAGCGATCAGCAAGATAGTTGCCTCGCATGAGAATCTCAAGCGCGTGGCAGCGGCAAAACGCCCGATCCCGGGTGTGACCCTGGATTGTAGGTAGAGTTTCGTGGTCAGCTCGACCGCGTTTCAACGCGGTGATATAGATCGCTCTCATTATATTAACACCCGACTTCCAGTCGGGTGGCCTGAGGATGCGAGGCACCTCCTCGCCCTCCCCCAAATCCTCATCTGAAGAGGATAGAGAGGGGGTGTCGGGTTGCCCCAGATCCCCCGAATGAATTCGGGGGTCAGGACAATGATAGCCGTCTGCATCGCCACCGCTTGCGCCGGGCGATGAGGGACTCGTCAGCTCATCGCGCGTCGGAGATCGTAGCGTGCGGCGCATCTTTCGCACACCACATGGCATGAATCAATCCAACATTACCCACAATCCAGGGTCAACGCCCGATCCCGACCAACTTGACTATTGGGGTGGAGCGCTGAAACTGCATTTGGAGACCGGGATGATAGAATCTGTGTTACAATGAGGCAAGCTCGTCTGAGCGCGCGAAGCTCACGGGTCAATGACAGACTAACATACACGCATACACAAATCGAGGTGAGTAAATGGGTAGGAAGGACCTTTTTGCAGAAGACAGGATAGCGCTTCTGAAGGAGATTGGCTCCTTGTTTCGTGAGAGACGAGGCGAGATCGTAGAGAACTGGGTACGGGAGCAGACTGACAGAGATTCTCCGAAATTCGCGCCTCTGAAGAAAGGCATTGAGATGCTGGTGGATGCCTTCATAGAGCATATTTCTAGGGGCGATCTTGAGGCGTATTTCAACGCCAATTCCGTAATTGGGAAGAAGACGGCTGCTGCGGATGTTCGCCCGAACGTATTCTTCGATGCCTTTCACGACTTCGAGGATGCGTATGCCGGCGTTCTTTGGGGGAGATACAGTAACGATATTCTGAAGCCAATTTGCCTTCTGGACCAGTTACATCACAAGACGATAGCTATTCTTGCCAAGGAATACGCAGCGACAAAGGATGCTACGATTTTCGCTATGGCCAAATTGGCTGAATCAAGGGACCCTGAGACCGGGGCGCACCTCGAAAGGACCCGCGAGTACTCGAGAGTGATTGGGGAGTGTTTGGGACATGACGCCGATTTCGTTGAGAACATTTATGCTGTGAGTGTATTGCACGACATCGGGAAGGTGGGCATCCCTGATTCTGTGCTTCTGAAGCCCGGTGGGCTAACCAACGATGAGTTCGAGATCATGAGAACGCACGCCAAGAAGGGAGGCGATACCCTAAATGCAGTCGTGGGCGACCTGGAGATAACCAGGGGAGAACTGGTGATGGCGCGAGACATAGCCTATTTCCATCATGAGAAATATGATGGCACCGGCTATAACGGTCTGGCGGGAGAAGATATCCCTGTCGCTGCAAGGATATTCGCAGCGGCTGACATCTATGACGCGCTGAGGTCCAAGAGGCCTTACAAAGGGCCTCTTACCCATGAACAAAGTGCGAGAATCATTCTTGAGGGTGATGGAAGGACAATGCCAGCGCATTTCGATCCGAGTGTCCTGGAAGCATTTGCGCAGTCCTTACAGGTGTTTCTGGAGGTTAGCCAGAAGTATGGGGATATGACCCCATAGAGCTCAGCGATCCCCGTTTGAGTGAATGTCGAGGTGAATCATTTGCGCAAGCTTCGCGCAGCACAGGAAAGCCTCGACTGAGACTGGCGCAACTTGTGTCCGGCCCCGGCTTAGAATCACCTGAATCAGTTACGGGAGTCTGTTACGTCTCAGGCGCCCGTCTACTTGTCTGGGGCCATTTTCGGGGCGAGTTCCTTGGCCGTGTGAATCGAATTGCTGCGATTGGCCAACCGGCACTGCCAGGCGCCGCGCCCCAAATGGATACCGCTCGCTTTGCTCAAACTGATTATTGGGGTGACCGAGGGGGCATCCCGGAAGCAGGGAATCACATAGCGGTAAAAGACAGAGCAACAGAAAAGGAACTTCCATCGCACTGGCCATTTACGCGGTGATGCCAACTGCCCTCACGTAGGCGTGGCCGAACAGGCCGCACGCCGGTTTAGGGGGAATCTTAGGGTAACCGATAGTGGTAGCCCATATCTACGGTCCCCGAGTCGGGCGTGCCGTCGGTCTGCGTTGTCCGGTCGGAGAGGCCTGCGTCCTTGGCTGACCTGCTACCGGTATTTATGCATGGGCTTTTCGTGCTGAGATAATAATCGCCATGAGGGCCACTCACAAACTGGGGATTGCCACTGATGTTTCCCTTTCCTTCATCCCCATCCTCTATGCAAGAATAACTCGCAGAACAGCTCCAGAGATCGATCCCATTACCCCAAAATATGCAATCAGTGATCTTGGGCGAACTGTCCGCACAGAATATGCCACCCCCATAAGTTCCTGAGTTGTCCGCGACCGTGTTGTTGGAGACCGTTAGCGAAGACCTATTGAGGGAGAAGACCCCACCTCCCGAGTAAGCCTCGTTTCCGGCAATTACGTTATTGGAAATCCTCGGGGAGCAGTGGTCTTCACAAGCTATCCCCCCGCCTTCTCCGTCCCATACATCTGCGGAGTTGTTTAGGATTGTGTTGCATGAGATCGTCGGTGAACTATAAGTGAGACAGCGGATGCCACCCCCGGCGTCCTCTGCATGGTTATCTTCAATCGTGTTGTACGAGATGTCGGGTGAGCTGTTTCGTTTGCAGATAATCCCCCCGCCGCTGGCAAGGGCGGAGTTGCCACTGATGGTGTTGTCTTCGATCGTGGGCGAACTCTCCTCAAGGCAGCCTATCCCACCGCCGTCGTAACCTGCCCAGTTGCCGGTAATCACGTTGCCTTTTATGTTCGGTGCGCTCCTAAGGCATAGAATCCCCCCGCCGCAGTCGTCGCTGTCCTCGGTCGATCCGTCCGCATGGCCCCCCGTTATCGTAAACCCCTCAATACTCAGGTTGTTTGAGCCCTCGCAAAAGATGACATGGTCAGCCGCGGCCGCAGCATCAAGCACGGTGGTCTCGCGGTCCTCTCCCCGGAGTGATACCCAGCTTTTTGTGTTAAGCGGGAACGTCTCCCCATTGCTGTCCGAGGCATATCTCCCCGCCGACACGTGGATTACTGCCGGTCGCGCCTCGGAGCCCACGACTAGTGCAAGCGCATGCGTTATCGTCTTGAAGGGAGCTGCCTCGGTTCCGGGGTCAGAGTTGCTGCCCGCTATGGCATCAACGAAGTAATGACGGCCGCCTTGCTGAACTATTAGAGAGCCGGTATCCGGCTCGGACCACTGACCGTCGTTGTCCTGAACTTCGTATGAAATAGTGTGCGTTCCAACCGAGAGGTCATCCGCGCTCATAGAGAAGTCCTCATCTGTGCTGAGAACGCCATCAATGTCCGAACTCCACTCGTATCCCTCAATCGTGCCATCCATGTCGAGGCCATGCCCCGTAAACTCAATGACGTCCTCGCCCTGTGTGGCTGGATTCGGCAATATGGCATCGATGTAGGCCGTTGGCGCTGGATGAGTACTCTCGATCCCAAATGGTGCAAAACTAATCTCGCCGATGAACTCCGATGTCGAGGCGTAGGTGAGTCCTGCGGCGAACCGGAAGTCACCCAGAATCCCGTCCGGGACCTCGAGCGTGAGAATGGTCATCGGCCCGAAATCGAATGGTGATGGGATGTAGATATTTGGTATGAAAGGCTCGAACTGGTCCGTCCATCCCCGTTGACCATAGACTAAAATGCTGCTGTCCGGCAGGATCAGCCCGACGTAAACATCTACGTTCACGCCATATTCATGATTCTGCGCCGAGAGGCTAGCCTCGAGCGTGTCGCCAGCGACGTAAGTCTCAGCGTCCGTATCGATAGTTATCGTCGGCGTGGCGGCAGCTATCAAAGGAAGCAACGCAACCAGGAGGACAGCAGCGCCCAGTGCAGTGGTTCTCGCTTGAGGAAAAATACGACGACCCATCTTCAGACCTCCTTGATTGTTTTGTCGAATCACATCCTCACTCATCTTAACGATTGTACCCCAGTTGTTAGAGCAAGTTTCAAAAAGTATCGCATATCTCGCTCCTCATTGCAAAATCAGACTTAATTACTCATAAATCGAGCAAATTGTGTAGGTGCTTGACATCCACGCCGTTGACGCGGTTTTCTAATCGGCTGATCGTCGGCGGCTACGGCAGCTACTCCAAGAACCAGCCCGCGCCCGACATCACAGCGATTCTCACGGGCTTTGGCTTCCCCGTCGCCGGCTCCACCACCTGCGGCGACCTGCCCATCTCACGCATCGCGTGGGTCATTTGCTAAGAAGCCCAGTTGACCGAGGCATCCTGAACGCACATGCCTGCCGCAGCTCTTCATACCCTCTTGACTGACGGGCGTTTAGAACCTGCCCGGCGTCTGCAGGGGCGACATCTCTGAGTTATCAGAGCGAAAAGGAGGAAAGGGGAGGCAGGTCATGATCTGTCTGGCCATAACTGACCGCCGACGAGCACTCCTCACGCGTATAGGCTAGACATCTCCTTTGGGACGATCAGGCCGTCCTGAAGGTGAATCATCCGGTCGCAGCTTTCGGCGAGATCGAGGTCGTGAGTGGCGATGAATACGGCAAGACCGGAAGCGGCCAGTTCTTTGAAGAGGTCCGTCATGGTATCACGCACCTGGGTGGAGAATCTGCCAGTCGGCTCGTCCGCTATCAGTACTCTCGGATTCAGAACCAACGCCCTCGCAATCGCCACCCGCTGCATATCACCTCCGCTGAGCATCCTGACCTGGATATGAGCCCTTTCGATTAATCCAACGGCCTTGAGTTTCGACGAGATGGCATCGCTATCGGTCTTCTGCTTGCTGAAGATGATCGGTAGCTCGACGTTTTCCCTCGCTGTCAGGGTAGGGATCAGATGGGGCCGCTGGAAGATGAACCCTATGTTCTTGCGGCGGATGCCTATCAATTTAGCCTCATCGAATCCGGTCACATCTTGGCCGGCTATCGAGAGCTTCCCAGCCGTTGGCGAGTCGAGGCAGCTGATGAGATTCATGAGGGTCGTCTTACCGGAACCTGAGGGTCCCACTATGGCTGCCATTTCGCCGGAGGAGATCTCAAAATCGACGCCATCCAGCGCCTTGACTGTTTCAGGCCCTCGGCGATAGTGCTTCTTCAGCCCGCTCGCCTCGATCACCTTAGCCATTCTTCAACACCTCCTCACCCTCGATCCTGCCGTCCGCCAGGTGGACGATTCTGTCCGCGGCGTGGGCAAGTCTGGTATTGTGGGTCGCAACGAGCACGGTAACACCCTCCTCCTCGTTGAAGCGCCTAAACAACTCGAAGATTGACCTTGCGGTCTTCGTGTCGAGGTTGCCGCTCGGCTCGTCCGCCAGGAGTATTTGAGGGCCCGTGGCAAGCGCCCTCGCGATGGCGACCCGCTGCATCTCGCCGCCTGAGAGCTCGTGCGGCAGATGGTCGAGCCGACGGGCCAGGCCCACCCTCTCCAAGAGGTCCGCAGCCCGGCCGTTGTCATGTCGCATCCTGGCGAATATCAGCGGAAGCTGCGCGTTCTCAAGCGCGGTCAGACTTGACACAAGAAAGAAATCCTGAAACACGAAGCCGATGTTCTTTCGCCTGAGCAGCACCAATTGCCTCTCTTTCAGCCGGGAGAGCTCTTGATCAAGGACGTAGATCGAACCCGACGTCGGCCCGTCCAGGCAGCCGATGAGGTTCAGAAGCGTCGTCTTGCCTGCGCCGGATGGGCCCATTATCGCAAGAAACTCACCCGGACTGACATCCAGGTCGATCTCCTTCAGCGCGATGATCTTCTCAGCGGGAAGCTCATATACTTTCGTGAGCTTCTCGGCCCTAATAATGGCATCTCTCATGGCGTCATTCCCCGCTCCGGATTGCCTCAATCGGGCGCATGGAGGACGCGCGGAACGCGGGATAGATGCCCGCGAAGAGGCCGAGAAGGATTGCGCCAACGAGTGAGATCAGAAGCGCGGTCGGTGTGATGAGCACAATCTGGCCCTCCGGCGCGTACGGGAGAAGGCTCTTCACGATGCGTTCAACGACTTTCCCGCCGAGAAGGGCGCCGATATCGCCAACCAGTCCGCCCAGCGCGCACATGATGACCGTCTCCATCCAGATCAGGCGAAAGATGTCGAGCTTGGATGCGCCGATGGCTTTCATGACTCCGATCTCCTGGGTTCGCTCGAACACCGACATCAAGATTGTGTTCACTACGCCGATGGCCGCTACGAAAACCGCGATTACGGCGACGGAGGTTACGAGGATCTTGGCGCTTGAGACGAGGTTGAGCAATGTGCCCTTGACCTGAGCCATGCTGATCACCTGAGTTCCGGGAACCGCATACATATCCTCCTCAAACTGCCCGAGCTCTTCGATATTCTTGAGCTTTATGCCGATGCCGCTGATCTTGTCCTTTAGAGCAAAGATCGTCTGAGCGCTCTTGAGCGGGAGGAAGATCACGCCGTCGTCCTGCGTTCCTGTCCGCTCGAAGACGCCGACCACGGTGAGGATCTTCTCGATACCGGGGATGAATATCTTGTTGCCCACAGAGCGCTGCTCCAGCTCGGCCGCCTCGAATCCCATGATGACCTCGTCGGCGTCATCCCTCGTGAACCACGCGCCCGATTTGAATTTGGTCCAGGGCTTGAGCTCCAGATACGACTTCTGGATACCTATGTACATCGCGAATCCACCCTGCCCTTCCAGGCGCTCTGGATCAAAGATCGTGTGGATCAGCTGAGGCGTAAGCTTGTCGATGCGCTCGTCATTGGCGATAGAGTTGAAGACGTCCTGCTCCATGTAGCGAAGCCCGCCTCCGCCCTTCAGCATTAGTGTAGCTGCTTCATAAGGGCATCCCTTGGCTGTAACGAGAATCTGATAGCCCATCTTGTCTATGTCGCTCGTCAACGCCTTCTTGTAGCCCTCGCTGAAGCCGAGCAGACTGACGAGCACGGCCACCGCAATCGCGACGCCGCCGATCGTAAAAGAAGACCGGAGCTTTCGGCGCTTTAGGTTCTTGTAAGCTATCATTAAGAGTTTCATTCTATTTCAACGCCTTTCCCGATTATCATGGTCCTTTCTGGGCGCTTAAGGACCTTCCCCTCAACGGTAACCCTTGACCCCACTTTCTGTGGGAGGACGATACCCGATGGGCCCAGATCAACGTATGTAACTCCCGTCTCATCCTTGACGTCCAGCCAATGGCCGCCGGGGCATTCTCGAGTTATCTGACCCTCTATCTTCACTGTCTTGCCGGCGAAGTCGTCCGGCCGGGCGAGAATGTCGCCGACCTTGGTGGTCTCAACAATCGTGATCTCCGCGCCAAACTTCTCACCGCCGCCCCCACAGCCGGAAAGGGCAGCAACCAGCAAGCTCATTAACGCCCATACGACTATCTTATTCTTTAGTTCCATTTTTCTTCTCCTTCTGTATCCCCTGGGATTCACTGTTAGTTGTACTTAAGTTGAAGATGTTGTGCAGTATCAAGTTCTTTTTTACGCCTCTGAGCGTTGCGAGAAAATCATTGCGACTCTTCTTGCTGGGGTCCTTGATCGCTTCCACCTTGTCCGCAGGGCGTGCGCCTTCCTGTATCGCGTCGTGATGGACAAAGTCCGAAAGCGACAGACCCACGAACTGGCCCGCAAATGCCTTGTCCCTGAAACTTCGCGACTCGGGCGATGAGATCTTCTGGTAATACATGTTCACGATCTGGCCATCGAGGTTTGTCGCCAGGATTATTTGCATGCCCCCGAACATACCTTTCTCATTTACTCCGTGAACGTATCCGATCACATCTTTGCCCATTAGCACCATATAGTACGCGTATCCCACGTCAATCGCCTCATACACAGGATCGAGCTTGTCTCCCAGTTTCGCCTCGACTTGCTTCAGAAGCGGCTGTCCGCCTCGTTCGGCGATTGTTATGAACTGGGTTCGATAGCCAGTCGATTTCGGGAAAATCCGTTTGATGTCGCGGTCCGGGTCATTTAGTGAGCAGCCTACTGCGGCATGAAGCTCTACTCCCTGCAAGAGAAACAGAGCTAACACTAATGTCGAGATACCTGCGATTGTCTTGCTTGTCATTTTTCTCTCCTAGAAAGGTGCAAAATAGTACATCTGCAAGAACACTTGCTCCTCTTGCATGTCGTTATTGGACAGACTATCGGTGGACCACGCCGCTCGAAGGGCGAGGTCAGAATTGACCTGGTATTCCAGACCGGCGGACAGCAGGACGCTTTCGGTATATCTCTCAGAGAGATCGTGGTCCCAGAAGCTGCCCTGCAGCTGGATTTTGAGTTCTTGAATCTCGGGAACGGTATAGTCAACCTCGATTAGCGCCCCCACAACCTCTATCCCGTCATTCTCGCCATAGACGCTCTCGCCCTTGAACAGATAAGAGCCAAAGAGGTATTGAGCGTCCATGCCGACCCTCTTTTTGAGAACCGCGCCGTCTTGAGCGAGTTCAGGCCGGGGGATCGTGCCCATGCCCTTCGCTTTCAAGGTCTCGCCATAGAGCAAGCTCAATCCGTATTGGAGGTCACTGTCGGCGGGTGTGCCAATGCGAGCAGTGAACAAGCAGCTTGAATCTCTCCGGCGGATACTCATCCCAGAGCCTATCTGTGCGGCGAGCTGGTAGTCATAGTCGCCGAGGAATCCCGAAAAGCCCACGCCCCAGTCGTTTTTGAAGCCGATGTTCATTGGGGCCAGCGTCTGAAGAATAGTGCCATGCGTGTCAACGAGCGGCTCCAGCCCAAACGCTGGAGCGAAATGGCCTGCTCTGAGCTTCTTTCCCAGGCCTATCTTATATTCTGCCCAAGCGTTGTGGACCTCGATTGCCCATGCGTCTTTACGGGGATCAGTTGAATCGTATGCGAGCCGAACCTGAAAGTCGCACGTCAAATAATCGCCGTATTCGTTCGAGAATCTGCGGAAGTATTCCAAGCCGAGCGCGTTCTTCTGCGACATGCTCTTTCCAAGCCACCGTTCGGTCGATGAATATCCCCCAATAAAATTCACTTCTGCGTAAAGGGAATCAGTGGCGGCCAGACAAGGCACTGTGGTGAGAATTACTGTCAACACCGCAAGGAGTCCTGTTTTCGTAGCGAGATGAAATCCACCATTGTGGTAGATTATACGCACAAAAAAAGCCCAGCTACACACCACACTTGAATGATCCCCTCACTTCCGACCCATAAGGCATGGCACATGCTATCAAGTAACACTAGACGCCGTTATCAGACGAGGCGCGCCACTTCGGTCATCCTCGAGTTCCTTAAGTACAAACATCCTATTCCGCGATGCGGTTCCTCTCGTCGCGGGGGACATGTTTAAGAAACAGTCGCCATTGAGTATGTCACCCTGCTGGCGACGGAGCCAGAGAAGTCGGTTTTGGATGTCCCTGTTGTTGGGGGCGATCTGCTGGGCCTTGAGAAGCTGCTCCTCGGCAGCGCTCAACCTTCCCTGGCTGGTGTAAATGTCCGCCAACGCTGCGCGATACGAGGCATGGTTTGGCGCAAGCTGGACCGCGCGCAATAAAAAGGCCTCAGCGCGGGTGGCGTCGCCAGCGAGAAAGTAGGCTGTGCCAATGTTCGAGATCGCCGGCGGGTAGTCGGGGAAGCGATTAAGGATCGCCTCGAACTCCCGCCTCGCCGCGGCGAACTTCCCTTTTTGGACGAAGATGGCGCCCATCTTGGCAACAGTGAGAAGCCATTTGGCCGATTGTGAGTCGATCATACGTGCCGCCAGCGCCGATGGCGTGTCTGCGGCGTTGTTGTCTTGGGCGTGCTGGAGAATGCCGAGGTTGTAGAGAACCACGGCGTCGTTGGGATTGCCCGCTAGCAAGTCCTTCAAGTTCCTCTCTGCCCTTGTGATGTTCCCGAGCTCGATTGACGCGATGGCCCCATCCAGCATCATCTCCCGTGCCTTGGGGAAGTGCTTCAGCCCTGAATCGAGCGTCTCGACAGCCTTCTTGGGCTCGCCCCTTGACCGATAGAGCCTCGCCAATTCCAGATAGGCGTCGAGGAACCTCGGCTCATATTCGATCGCCTTCTGGTAGTTGGTGATGGCGTCATCAGTTCGCCCAAGCCCCCTCAGCGCCTCTGCGATGCCGAAGTATGAATACTCGTGGTAGGGCTGGACCTCAAGAGCGCGGCGATATGTCTCAAGGGCACGCTCGTTCTGTCCCATCTTGAGCTGCGCCTCACCGAGCCGGAAGTAGATGTCGTAGCGAGGCAGGCCGAGGGCGATGGCTTGCCTGTATTCGGCACTAGCCGCGGCATAATCCCTTTTCGAGAGCAGATACTCCATCCCCTTGACGTAGTGCGCCTCAGCTTCAAGCGGTCGGTAGCAGTGTAGGCAAGCGAGGGTCGCGCCGATTACGGCGGCGCCCAGCACGATGAACTTGAGCGCTCTGGGAGCGCGAAACTCGAGATCGAGCCATTTTGAACGAGGCGCGAAGAGGCCGAGAAGAACGGCGATAAACGTAACGGTGGTTGGCACTCTGAAGGGGTAGCTGACGATGCTCTGCACGAAGACGGCTGTTGCCCCGGCGGCAACGGCGTAGATCATGGGGCCGCCGTCCACGAGGCGGGATTCGTGCCGGTTCTGCGTTTTCGCTCGAGCCTTGCCCCTTGCGAACGGCAGGCGGCCGACGGTTAGCATTAGCCAGAAGAGCAAGACCAGGCCGAAAATGCCGGTTTCAAGGGCCGTCTCAAGGAACTCGTTATGGCAATAAAGCGAGTTGTGCAGCAAGCTGTCCCTGTCCTTGTAATAGGCCGAGGGCGTCGCCTGAGTGGGTTCTATGAACTCGTGCTCGAACTTGTTCTCGAAGACGGCGAAGTTGCCGACGCCGAGGCCTGCTGGGTGGCGTTTGATGAGCATCATTGTGCTGTTCCACATCTTGGCCCGCTCGGAGGCGCCGACTGTCGTTCCGGCTACGGTCTTTCCCTTTGATGCGAAGAAGGTAGCCGCGGTCGCGACGCACAGCACGATGAGGACGAGCCTCGCATACGCCCAACCCCTGCTTGGCGCCAGCCCTGCGTCGCTCTCATTGAGACGGCCTTTAGGCACGGGCTTCTCCGGCGAGCGCCGATTGGCCCTCCTTCCAGCGACGAAGAGGAATATCAGCGAGGCGACGTAGCCGGCCCAGCCACCCCATGAGTTCGTGAAAAGCAGGCACAAGAAGTTGAGGTAGTAAAGCGCGATGAGCGCGATCCTACACAATCGCCTCGTTGACGTTCTGGCGATCGCCAAAATGAGTGGCAGGGTGAGTATCAGAAGGCCGGCGAGGAAGTTGGGATTCCACATAGTTGAGAAGACGCGCCTGCCCAGCTCGTGCTCCCAGGGCAGTTTGGTCCACGATGTGTGAAAGAGGCCGGAGTATTGACTGACGCCGATTGTTGAGCAGATCGAGACGCCCAGCACGAGAGATAGTGCCACAATGCGCCTCATCCGTTGTGAGATTGGGGCAAGCAAGCAGAGGAAGAAAGGAGCCCAGGAGAGCAGGATGCGGCGCATCCTGATGGCGCTCTGGAAACGAGGCGCAGTCCAGACGAGCGAGATTGCCGAGAGGCAGACCATAAGTAGAATGGGGAGCAGGAACGGGGAGGAGTAGATGCGGATGCGTCCCGCGAAGGCCCACGCCGAGACCAGGAAGGCGAGCATGGCGAATGCACCCAGGCAGGTTACGAACCACTTGATTAGGCCTAGCGGGTCATTCTGGACCCTCGCGAGCGGCGAGACCAGCAGCATAAACGAGAGGGCCGCGACGAATCCAAGTTGGCAGAATGTCTCAACCTTGCTGTCGTTCTGCATCTTGGGGGGAGTTTAGCACAGGTCGGGGAGATTGCGTAAACGGGCTCGTCCTGAATGCGAATTGACAGTCAAGAGGCGATTTGGCAGTATCTTCGCGAGTTGGGAAGTTATCGAATGAGGTGATTGGTGTTGGCCGTCAAGAAGCGAGCGATTCAGAGGGATATTCAAAGATACCGAAAGCGACTCGGCAAGGAGAAGCGGCTCCAGTATTACCTGTCGCTTGCCAGGCTGCATGAGATGGCAGAGGACCTCAAAAGCGCAGAAGAAGTCCTGCGCGAGGCATCCGAGCGCTTTCCAGAACTCTCGTCCGTGAAGGTGGCGCTAGCACACATTCTGAACGAACTTGGCCAACCCAAAGCGGCAAGGGACCTGCTCGAACCCGTGCTCTCACAGGACAGGGACAACCTGCTCGCCGCGAGGCGCCTCGCGGAGTCTTATGAGCAATCAGGGGACCTTGCAAAGGCGCTTGAGACGTATAGGAGCATTCTTCGATTTCGCCTTGTGGGACAAGAGGTGAAGGGGCAGATAGAGCGGCTTGAGCGGCTCGTGAGCACGGGCAAGAAGAAGGAGGCTCCTCGGGGCGACAGCAGTTTCGTTGGTTTGCCGACCATAAGCCTTGCCAGGCTCTACATGGACCAGGGGCACTTCCCAGAGGCGATCAGAATAGTAGATCGGATTCTGAGCGTGGACCCTAGCTGCGAGGAGTGCAGAGAAATCCGCGCCCTAGCTCAGTCTTCTCTGGAGAAGACGGAGGCGGGCAAGGCGGAGACTTTCTTCCCCGCTGAGCAGAAGGCCCAACGTGAGGCACAGGAGAAAGCTGAGCGGGAAGCTAAGGAGCGAGCCGAACGGGAGTCCAAAGAGCGCGAGGAGCAGCAGGCGAGGGAGAAGATTGAACGACTCGCTAGAGAGAAAGCTGAACGCGAAGCTAAGGAGCGGGCTGAGCGGGAGTCCAAAGAGCGCGAGGAGCAGCAGGCGAGGGAGAAGATTGAACGACTCGCTAGAGAGAAAGCTGAACGCGAAGCCAGAAAGAAGGCTGAACGCGAGGCGGCGATGGCGAGCGCTGTCGCGCGCGACCTCGCGATTCTGGGCCGTCTGCGGGAGTGGCTTGACGCAAACTCTGGCTGAGCGTGTTGCTTTCGCTCGTGGTGTGCGGAGGACTACGTGATGGGTGGAACTTGTGCGAAGATCAAGACGTTTGAACAGATGCTGCCGCAGGTCGCGAGGCTGAGGCGGAAGGGCAGGACAGTTGTTTTTACGAATGGCTGTTTCGACCTTCTGCACAACGGGCACGTTCGATATCTGGCGGCTGCGAGAGCTCTTGGGGATGTGCTCGTCGTAGGCGTCAATTCCGACGATTCGGTGAGGCGCATTAAGGGCGCCGGTCGCCCGGTAGTGCGGGAGAATGAGCGGGTAGAGCTTCTTGCTGGCTTCTGGTTTGTCGATTATGTTTTCGTTTTCGACGACGATGACCCGTTGCGGGTGATCTCTTCATTGCTGCCCGATATTTTGGTGAAGGGAGCAGACTGGCGTCTTGAGCAGATAGTCGGCCGAGATGTAGTTGAGGCGCACGGTGGACGCGTGGAGCGTATCGAGCTAGTTGATGATGTTTCGAGTAGCAGGATCATAGAGTTGGCGAAGAGTTTAGAGGCATAGGTTGCCTAGTGGAGAAGGGGTAAGGATTGGCTAAAAAGACTAGAAAAACGCGTGAGGTTGTGGCCGAGCCGGAGGAGCAGGTTGACCAAAGGGAGCCGGAGGAGGAGAGCTACGGCTGGGAATACCACAAGGTTACGCTCCTGATTGCGGTAACGCTTTCGGCGATATTCTACGTACTCATCTGGATATTCATAAAATAGCTGCCGCGTGCCAGTGATGCGGGTTCTTGGCATCGACGTGGGCGGGACGAACGTCCGTGGGGTAGCGGCGGATGACCGGGGCGAGGTCCTGTCCTTCATTGAGGGCAAAACGCCTCGCGATTCAGTTGATTCGCTTGTTTCTGCCATTGTCGAGATGGCGAGGAAGCTGCGTTCGGATGCGGCCGCGCCGGTGGAGGCCGCCGGGGTTGGCTTCCCGGGACTGATTGACTTCGAGCACGGCGTAGTCTGCTATTCGCCGAATCTGCCGATGTTTCGCGACGTGGCCCTCGCCGGGATTCTGAGAGAGCGGCTCGGTCTTAGCGTGTTTCTGGCCAACGACGTGAATGTTGCAGCGATAGGTGAGAAATGGCTCGGCGCCGGGAGGGAATTGGAGGATTTCGCCCTTCTTACGCTCGGAACTGGCCTCGGTTCGGGCCTGATAGTGGGCGGTTTGCCGTTTTGGGGCGGCACGGGATTTGCTGCGGAGATGGGGCATTTGGTTGTTCAGCCCGATGGTGCGCCGTGCGCCTGTGGTGATAGGGGATGCCTCGAGGCGTATTGCTCGGCGGGCGGGCTGCTTGCGAGGGCCTTGTCGTTCAAGGCCAGTGGGGACAAGTCGATTATGTGGGACATGACTGACGATGGCGAGGGCCTAACGCCGCAGCTCATCGATCTGGCCGCGTCGCGCGGCGATGCCGTGGCAATTAGGCTCCTGTCAGATGCCGCCAGGTATCTAGGCATAGCGATCGCGGCGCTTGCGGACCTCGTGGGGATTCGGACGGTGCTCTTAGGTGGACGTATGGTGAACATGAGATTCGACATTTCAAGTGCAGCACAAGATGAGGCTAACCGGCGCTCTATATGTGCTCGGGCAGGCAGAATCTCCGTCGGACGGTCTGCACTTGGCGACAAGGCCGGAAGCATGGGCGCGGCCCGGTATGCAATGGACTGCCTGAATGGTTGAGCCTCAGCCGAAGCGTTCTTGCCTACCGGCTGCGGGCGCTTATGAGAGAGACAGAATCCGCAACTTCTCGATAATCGCACATATCGATCACGGCAAATCCACGCTTTCGGACAGGTTCATCGAGCTGACAGGGGCGCTTCCTGCGCGCGAGATGGCCGCGCAGGTGCTTGACTCCATGGATTTGGAGCGGGAGCGAGGCATCACGATCAAGGCTCAGACGGTTCGGCTGAACTACAAGTCTTGCTCTGGGCTGGACTACGTTTTCAACCTTATTGACACGCCTGGGCACGTTGACTTCACATACGAGGTCTCACGCAGCCTCGCTGCTTGCGACGGGGCGATACTGGTCGTCGATGCCGCCCAGGGTGTTGAGGCGCAGACGGTTGCGAACCTGTATCTAGCGCTTGAGAATGACTTGCAGATAATTCCCGTGATCAACAAGATCGACCTGCCAAGTGCTGATGTTGAGGAGACAAGGCGGCAGATCGCAGACGTTCTTGGCCTTGAGCCAGGGCTCTGCGTGCCCGTGAGCGCCAAGACTGGCGAGGGCGTGGAGGCCTTGTTTGAGGCAATAATCAAGCACATCCCACCTCCGAAAGGGGAGCTCGAGGCGCCATTCAGGGCGCTCGTGTTCGATTCTTTCTACGAGCAGTATCACGGTGTGGTGGCTATCATAAGGGTTGTGGACGGTGCGGTCTCGGTCGGCCAGAGAATCAGCTTCATGTCAACTGGCAATACGTTCGAGGTCCAGCAGCTGGGCTGGTTCTCGCCGAAAGCAACGACAGCGGAGACGCTTCGTGCCGGAGATGTCGGATTCGTCTTGGCCAACATCAAGGAAGTGGGCGACAGTGTCTTGGGCGACACGATCACCTTGGCGGCAAGGCCGGCATCCAAGCCGCTGCCGGGCTACGTTCCCGTGAAGCAGGTTGTTTTTTCTGGACTTTTCCCGCTCTCGACCCAGCAGTTTGAGAACCTACAGGTGGCGTTGGAGAAGCTCTCGCTGAACGATCCGGCGTTCAGCTACGAGCCGGAGAGCTCAACCGCGCTAGGACTTGGGTTCCGCTGCGGCTTCTTGGGCACTCTTCACATGGAGATAGTGCGCGAGAGGCTGGAGCGAGAGTTTGGCCTCCAGCTGCTTTCGACGGCCCCAAACGTTGTTTACGAGGCTGTTTTGGGAGACGGCACTAGCATCTTGGTGGACAGTCCAAATGCCATGCCGCCCACGCAGAAGATCGATCATATCAACGAACCGTTCGTCCGCTGCACCATCATCGTCCCAGATGAGTTCATCGGCGGCATCCTGAAGCTTTTGACCGATAGGCGAGGCACGCAGAAATCGATGGAATATGTCGGAGCGGGCAAGGTGATGTTGGTTTACGAGCTTCCATTCAACGAGACGCTCTTCGACTTTTATGACAAGCTCAAGTCCGTCTCGAAGGGCTACGCATCCTACGACTACGAGCACATCTCGCGCAGAGCGTCAGACATCGTCAAGGTCGATATCCTGATCAACGCTCTGCCAGTTGACGCGCTGTCATTCATGACACACAAGCGGAACTCCTATCGTCGGGGCGTCGAGCTCGTCCGGCGCATAAGGAAGCAGATTCCACGGCAGCTGTTCGAGGTCGTTATCCAGGCCGCGATTGGGAGTAAGATCATCTCCAGAGAGCGCGTTGCGCCTCTTAGGAAGAACGTAACCGCGAAGTGCTATGGCGGGGACATTACCCGCAAGCGCAAGCTGCTGGAGAAGCAGAAGGAGGGAAAGCGGAAGATGAAGCAGCTTGGCTCCGTGGCCATCCCCCAGGAAGCGTTTATGGAGATACTGAAGGTCGATTAGTTGTGGGTTCGCGAGCGGTGTCCGTGAAGTTCTGCGAATTGTGCGTCATGGTCTCTGATGGCTGAGTCAATAAAGAAGAAACTCTCTCCTGACCTGGCGGAAGCCGTCCAACTCGGCTTGCCAGCCAGCCTCAATCTCTTGAGGCGCAGCGCCCGCCTCGATTGCGAGGCGGATAGAGTCGGTTCCGGTGAGCATATCGAAAGGAAGGCGCCTTGTCTCAAACTCGTAAGGCGGCTTTCGCCAAGCGAAGGCGGTCGGGGAGAGTTCTCTAATCGTGGCGATCACCGCCAGTCCAGTTAGATATGGCTTGAAGGTGTGCCTATTGAGGACATGTATCTGAGCACCGTGACAGAGCTGGCCGGCGAATTTGTCGAAGGTTGGTCTGAAGGAGCACGCCCGGAATCGGACGCCCGTAAGGGACATCGCGTCGAGCCGTTGCAGAAGAGCAGAAGCGTCAATGAATGTTGCTCCAAAGAGCTCGAAGGGCTTTGTCGTTCCCCGGCCTTCGGAGATGTTGGTTCCTTCCAAAAGGCACATCCCCGGATAGACTATGGCGGTGTCAAGCGTCGGCATGTTTGGAGAAGGCAGAACCCACGGCAGGCCGGTCTGGTCGAAGAACATGTCTCGTTGCCAGCCCTGCATTTTGATGGGACGAAGGTCGCATCCGATATCGAGCTGGGAGTTGAAGAGCATGGCGAGCTCCGCGACAGTCATCCCGTGCCGGGCGGGAATGGCGTGCATTCCCACGAATGATGCGAAACGTGGGTCCAGCAGATTGCCCTCGAGGGCCACGCCGCCTATCGGGTTGGGTCTATCAAGGACAATCATCGCGATGCGAGCTTTGGCGCACGCACGCATGCTGAGGAGCATCGTCCATACGTACGTGTAGTAACGGGCTCCGACATCCTGAAGGTCAAAGACGAGCGCGTCGATCGCATCAAGGCTTTGGGCGTCTGGTGAGAGATGTGGTCCATACAGGCTCCGCACTTTTCGGCTGGCGTGTGTTTGGTGGCTCTCATTGACCTGGTCTTGAGCCTGGACGTCCCCGTGTATGCCGTGCTCCGGGGCAAAGACGAGCCTGAGGTCGCAGCCGCTTTCGCGCAATGCGTCGATGCAGTGGACGAGTTCCCCCGTTACTGACGCCTGATTGCAGACGAGGCCAACCCGTTTGTGCAGAAGCAGTGTGGGCTGCGCAACCAAAGACTCCAACCCGACATCGACCGGCCGCCTGCTGGGAGGATTCATGAGCGAGCCGGGGAGGGAGAGTTCATAATGGGGTGTGTGGTGATGAACACAGATTCAGCAATGGCAACCAGCCTATGTCGAGTGGAGCTTGTTCAGACTTTTTAATATCGTTATCTCGTTGCCGGCATGATTCCACGAGACCTCGTCCATATAGCACTGCACGAGCAACACGCCGCGTCCGCTAGCGTTGAAAAGGTTCTCGGCTTCTGTGGGGTCTGGCAAGTTGCGGTAATCGAAACCCTTGCCCTCGTCACGAACGGTGAAACGCAGGGAATCATCCGTGGCCTTCATTGTTAGGAATACTTCGCGATTGCCCAGCACCGGGTCGGCTAGGCGGGAGCGCTTGAGCTCGTCAAGGGCACCAGCGCTTATCGCATCGATTTTCTCCTCCTGCCCAATTTCGAGATTCCCGTGTTCCATTGCGTTGGTCAAGCACTCTATGAGCGCTAAATAGACCCCGTCATGGAAACGCGTCCCCTCGAGGCGCTTTGTCGCTATCCTCGCCGCTGATTCGAGAATTATCGCATCGTTGGGCAGAACAAAAGTGCCACTCGCAAGCATTGCAAGCGCCTCTGCATAGCCGGCCTCGCGCCTTCGCCGCTTGAACACCTTGGAGAGGAGCTGCGAGATACGGTCGAAATCAAGAGGCTTCTCGATGAAATCGACTGCGCCTCCTCTGAGAGCCTCGATAGTTCTGTCCGACGTGCCGAATCCTGTCATTATCGCGACAGGAACTTCGCTGTTCATCGATTTTATTCTCTCAAGTAGCTCAAGCCCGTGAGCGCCCGGCATCACCAGATCGGTAATCACGAAATCGTACTCGTTTGTCTCAAGAAGCCAGATTGCTTCGTCTCCCGAGGATGCGCAGTCATGTTCGAACCCTTCTCTGGACATGAACTTGGCTAAGACGGTGCGCACCGCCTCTTCGTCATCAATGATCAGGATTCGTTTGGCGCGATGCATTGCCGTTCCCTCGTGAGAGCGCATCATTTCTGCGGACGCTGTGACTTATCAAACGATCGATTCATCTTTCGCTAACCACACAAACCGGCTCAAATAGCCCTAGGGTCTCGGCGTTCCTCCCTTTTACCCATTCTAGCCGAGGCCCTCTTGAAAACAGATATGTTGGGCAACGACATAGATGGACGCCGCTCGGGCGATTTACCATCTGTGAACTTCCCCGATGGATACAATACGCCACCGGACACGATGAACTCAATAGCTTCCTTCACAGAAAGGTCAAGGTATATCGCATCGTCCCGCTCCACCACAATAACCATCCCAGAAGTTGGATTCGGGGCTGTCGGGACAAAGATATTGAGCTTGTCCGGCCCGGCTATGCCGCGCCCACCAACGCCAACCTCGTTGGTCACGAACCCGAGTGCCCAAGTTCCCTTGCGGGGGTACTCAATAAGGACAACCTGCCTGAACGCCGTAGAAGACGGCATCGTAAACGCCTCAACCAACGTCTTTGCACCTGAGTATATGCTGCGTATGACAGGTATTCTCTCCAGGATGCGCTCGCCGAACTCCACCACCTTGCGGCCGGCGATGTTCGTAGTTACGAGCCCGACAACGAATACCAGAGCCAGCAAAACTATGAGGCCTAGTCCCGGCAGCGGCAGCAAGCGCGGGAGCGGAAGTGCGAAATGCAAGAGGTCATCTGTCCACTGCACAAGCTTGTAAACAAGAAACAACGTGAAGGAGACCGGGCCGGTGACCAAAAGCCCTGCCGCGAATATCCTCCGAATCCTAGACCTTACTGGCTTCATGAATTGCCTACACGTGGTTAAGGCCAAAACAATCCCTCAGCGCGCAAGCTATCAGAGAGCGCCAGATTGCGTCAACCCCCCAAATGAGAGGAGTTTACCCAAGACGGGGAGATGATTTGGTGGGTAGTTGGCTGTGTGGCTTGAATCGTGGCGAGGGGAAAATGGAATCAAGGTCTCTTCTTTGATACATATTAGACTGACGTTCACACAAGAAAAGAAATAACTCAAAGGATACGCTGTTGGTAATAGACGAGACGGACATTCAGAAGCCTTACGCTAAAAGCATGGAGCACTTGGGCCCGGTTCGGGACGGCAGCACGGGGAAGACAGGGCAGGGTTATTCGTGCATGAATGTTCTGGCGACTGATGTTGATGGACGGGATGTAATCCCGCTTTGGGGGCAACTTCACTCGGTGCGTTCAGAGAGTTGCGGTACGCCATAGCGGACGGCCTGAAGGCAGTGCTTCGATTGAGCAATAGGCCCTGGCGGGAGCCGAATCCCCCCTCCCCCGCAACTTGCATTACTCTTCCCACCTCCAGAAAGGCTACACCAAATGTGAATGAGGGAACTCCTCGTACGAAGTTGGTTGACCAAGCCGGGGCATTAGCTCAGTATGTGTATCATGAGCGAATATCTGCTAGACCCAGACTTCGGGTTTGAGCGAATCAAGCGACTGATGGTCGCGGGCGCTCAGTGGTGCGAGATTCTGGTGGAGGATGTCGCCTCTTGGCGGCTGCTATGCGACGACCAGAAGACCAACGTCTCCAGCGCATCGCGGCTCGGGGTCTCGGTCTATGCAATTGCTTCGGGCAAGAGCTTCCACACTTGCTGCGACGGGACGAGCGCAGAGTCCATCGACGGTATAACCGATGCAGTCTGCGCCTCGTTGAGGCGTGAGGGGGGCAAGGGAGGGAGCAGCAGTATCTCACCTCACGAGGTTAGCGCGGAGCGGGTGCAGGAGGTCATAGAGCCGTTTGATGGTGTGGAGCTCTCTCGAAAGCTTGATGCAGTAACAGAAGCTGATTCGGCGGCCCGGGAAGCGCATCCCAAAGTTCATCAGGTAACCGTTGTGTATGCCGACCGTATCAGAAGGGCGGAGATACTGACTTCCGAGGGGCGGATTGTGCAGGACGATCGCTCGATGGTGGACTTTGGTGTTCGCGCGTTTTTGCGTGTGAACGGCGATATTCTGTCGGCCGGGCACATGTTTGGCGCTCTTTCGGGGTTTGAGTCGCTGAAGCAAGATGGCAGGCGGCCAGCGGACGTGGGAAAGGAGGCGGTTAGGAAGGCGGTGCTTCTTATCGACGCCAAACCCTCGCCGGAGGGCCAGATGCCCGTAGTATTTGCGCCGGGCACACCGGGCGTTCTGTTTCACGAGGCGTGTGGGCACTCATTCGAGGCAGATTTCATTCAGAAGGGGAGCTCCTTTGCGGGAAAGATGGGCAAGCAGGTGGCCTCTGAACTGATCACGCTGGTTGACAATGGTCATGTCTGGGGCATGAGCGGGTCATTTGTGTTCGATGATGAGGGTAACGCATCTCAGCGGACTGTTCTGATCGAGAAGGGCATCCTCACGAATCACATGTATGACATGCGCACTGCGCTGATAGATGGTGTCCAGAGCACAGGCAATGGCCGCTGCGAGAGCTATGAGCACCCGCCGATCCCCAGGATGACGAACACTTATGTCGAGAACGGTTCAGCCGAGCCCGATGCGATACTTGCGGGCACCAAGAACGGCATTTACGTAAAGACAATCGCGCGAGGCGGGAATGTTGACGTCCTGTCGGGCAACTTCGTGGTGGGCGTTGGCGAGGGTTACGTGATCGAAAACGGCAGACTAGGGGCTGCGTTGAAGAACGCAACTATCAGCGGGAACGGTCCCGACGTGTTGATGGACATAGACGCCGTAGGGAACGATCTTAAGATATATGCTGGCGGCCGATGCGGGAAGGGGCAGAGCGTCCCAGTAGGTTCAGGTGTGCCAACGCTGAGGGTTCGGAAGATGGTTGTTGGGGGCGGAAGATGACGGGCGGAACAGGCCGGATTGACCTTGCTCACGTCGGTGAGCAGGTCCTTGACCTTGCCAAGAGGCAGGGCGCAGACCAGGCAGAGGTTTATCTCGAGAGAAGCTCCACAACAGTAGTCTTCGTTAAGGACCAGGCGATAGAGAACCTGACTGCGAGTGACGCGGCCGGGATCGGCCTGCGGGTCTTGAAGGGCCTGTCGCTGGGTTTTGGCAGCGCCAATCGGTTTGACCCGGATAGCCTGAAGCGGCTGGTCGAGGACACGGTCGCCTGCGCGGGTGCATCGTCCGCGGACGACTTCAACTGCTTCGCGAAGCCCACGCGGCCGTCGGCCGACGGTCTTCAGATTTTCGACGAGCGAATCAGATCGGCTCCGCTGGACGCGAAGATCGAGCGCGGCTTCCTCTTGGAGAGTTCGGCCAGGGCGCTCGATGCGCGTATCAAGCGGTCCGCCTACATCGTCTATGCTGATGGTGTAGCTGAGGCGGCGATATACAACAGCTTGGGAGTTGGTTTTAAGTATTCATCGTCATCCTGCCAGGGCGTCTCCTGGGTGGCTGCCCTGGACGGCTCCTTGATTGAGTCTGGGCTTTCCGAAGCCGCCTCGACCATGTTCGATGGCCTGGATTGCGAGGCAATTGGCCGAGACGCGGCTGGAAGAGCCATAGCACTTCTTGGGGGCAAGCAGCTACCTTCAGGCACGATGCATGTGTTGCTGGATGGGCGAGCGGCGGGCGAGTTTCTACAGTTCTTTGCGATGTTGATCTCGGCCGATAACGTCCAGAAGAAGAAATCTATGCTTGCGGGCAAACTGGGCAGTGAGATTGCCTCGTCTCAGGTGACGATTCTGGACGATGGCGTGCTTCCGGGTGGATTGAGCACTGCCCCGGTCGATGCGGTTGGCGTGCCTCGGAAACGAACGGCAATCGTCGAGGATGGGGAGCTTAGAGCATTCGTTCACGATTGCTACACAGCCAAGAAGGGCAGGACAACGTCAACTGGCAACGCTAGAAGGCACGGAGGCTACAAATCGCCGCCGGTGGTGGGGACGAGCAATCTTTACGTATTGGCGGGCGAGGCAAGTCGGGAAGACATGCTGGCGGAGGCTGGGGACGGGGTCCTAGTTACGTCGATACGCGGCCTGTTTGCAGGGATAGATGTCGCCACTGGGGACTTCTCTATCCCGGCTCAGGGCATCCTAGTGCAGGGCGGCAAACCTACCTATCCGGTGAAGGACTTCCAAATCTCCGGCAATCTCTTCAAGATGCTGTCCGATGTGGCGCTAGTGGGGAACGAGATAAGCTGGAGCGGTGCGGGGCGCTTTGGTACGCCAGACCTCTTGATTACGGAGCTTAACATCGCCGGCGGCTAGCCTCCGGCGGCTCTTGCCTGTCAGCGTTTTGCTGCTTGATACGTCGGCCTGCCACTTGGCCAGGTGCATCTTTTGGGCATATCCTTAAACAACCCGCAAGATTCTAGCTAAAGTTCGACAAGTCTCTTTCCGAGAAACAAGACGGGAACCATGTGGGCTGATCGTTTTCTTGCTCGAGGGAGGGAGACTCTATGTTCGACGCCATAATGTCGGGCCTTTCTGGGCTCTATTCAAATCTATTCAAGCAGCGAGTATCAAGCAGCAACATCGCTAACATCAACACGCCAGGTTACAAAGCTGTGCAGGTCGATGCCGTGGCGTCTGGTCCTGGCAGTGCCTCGACTCGTGTTGGCGCCTCGCAGCGCCAGGGCGCGTTCGTCGCCACGAATGGCTCGCTTGACCTCACGATTGAGGGGAATGGGTTCTTCAAGGTTATGGATGACGATGCGAACGTTGCCTATACGCGAGCGGGTAGGTTCCACATCGATTCGGAGGGTTATCTCGCCACGTCCGACGGACTGCGGGTCTCTCCTCCCGTGAAGGTCGGTGGCGACATCAGCGAGGTCCGTGTGGGCTCTGACGGCTCGCTAACAGGCATGAACACACAGACCGGTCAGGTTGAGAAGCTGGGCCGGCTCCAGCTTAACCAATTCCCCAATTCGGCAGGTTTGAGCCCGTTGGGCGGCGGCAAATATGCCCAGTCAACCGAGTCTGGGAGCCCTACCTGGGCTGCTCCTGGGACTGGCGGACTCGGCACGATAAGGTCCGGCGGCCTGGAGATGTCAAACGTCGATCTCACGGCCGAGATGGTCAACCAGACATTGGCCGAGCGCGGTGTCGAGGCGAACGTCAAGAGCATCCAGACCAGCGACGAGATGCTCGGCACAATACTCGACATGGCTGAATAAAGCGTTTACATCCACCTCGCGACTCAGGCTTCCGCACCCCAAAATCACCCAACGAGCGCAACCCACGAACCAAGCGCGGTCCAAATCACCGCCTGGTGGAAGCCGCTAAACATGTTCATCTTATGCAGCCTCCTGCCTCCTATCTGATTTGGGGGGCTACTATCCTTGACTCGGAATCGGCAGTTGCTATCATTGCTCGCTAGTGCGCTCCGCAAGTGGCGCCGGTGGGTCAGTTGATCAAATAGGGAGGTCTTGGGGATTTGGACAAGGCGGGAACGCTCTCGTTTCGCTACGTCTGGCTGTGGTTCTTGATACTTGGACTACTCGCCGCACTTTATTTGCCGTCTCTCAAGTTCGACCTTTTCGCTGATGACTTCGTCTTCTACGGGTACGGTGAGAAGAACCCGGGCGTCACTCTGATCAGTTCCTTCTTCAGAGGACAGAGACCGGGGGTAACCCCAGAGGAATCCAGGTTTTTTCGTCCTCTCACTGATTATGTCTGGACTCTCAAATTCGCGATGTTTGGGACGCACATCGCCTACTATCACGCCGTGGCGATCCTCGTTCACCTCCTCAACACCGTGCTTGTTTTTCTCTTTGCGCGGAGAGCGCTAGGTCTTGACATCCTGTGGTCCCAGTGCGCCTCGCTTTTGTTTGCGGTCTTCTGGTTCAACTTCGAGGCGGTGGGCTGGCTCTCGGCCAATGACACTGCCATCTGCACAGCGTTTCTTCTGTCAAGTGCCCTGTTCTCAGTCAGGTACATGCGTCAAGGCGGAGTTGGCGCCCTGTTTGCCCTGTCTCTCTCTATGGTCCTTGCCATAGCCAGCAAGGAGTTTGCGTTGGTCATGCCTCTCGTTGTAGGGCTTACCTGGTTCCTCCCCTTCGAGAAACCTGTGGAAGGCGCGAGAAGAAGGGGATTGACCGTGCTGGCGATCGCTGTTGCCCTGGTTGCTGGCTACGTAGCGCTGAGGTTTGCTCTCGGGTTCATGATCCCTACCTTAGAGATCACGCCCAGCTTCTTGCTAAAGACAGCCCATGGCTTGTTGACGCTGCTGTGGTTTCCTGTCGAATACCGTCTCCTCGGGGCGCTTGGCGCGATTTTCGTTCTATTATGCGTGCTTCAGGCCAGAACCCGAGTTCTGGCTCTGCTAGTCTTGGTCTTGCTGAGTCCAGTCTTTCTCCAGGGATCGGAGATGAGATATGGCTATCCGGCCAGCGTCGCATTTGCGCTTATGCTGGTCTTGGTCCTAAAGACTTTCGAGGAGATGCCCCGCTCCAGAATTACTTTGCTCCAAATCGGGCTACTCGTCGCACTGGCGGGCGGCACGTTCTACGCGTTCGTGAAGCACCACGGCCCGAGTCGCGTATTTGTCCTGGGAGGGGTTGCGTTAGCACTCGTTCTACTATTAGTTGCCTGGAGAAGAGGTCGGCTCAGGGCCTCAAGCGTTCCGGCCCTTATGCTGCTGGCCCTCATTGCGGCCGGCCATTTCGGTCTGGCAATGGACTTCCCCTGGCCGTGTAGATTGGGCGGAAAGGCCAGGGACCTTGCGGCAAGTCTCCTCCCTCAGTTGCCCCACGGAAACGCTCCGCTCACCATAGTTGCAGCCGAGCCTGAACTCCTCGCGAATGGCGCGCCAGTCCCTGTTGGATACGATCGGCCTCTTCGCTTCGTCCCGATTGAGGAGATACTTGACGACATCGCCGAGTGCCCTGACACCAGGCTGGATGAGCACGTTGTTGTAATAGGCCGAGCCCCCGGGAAGATCACTCGCTTAAGTGACGTCGAGTCGCTACTTAGAGCGCGGCAAGCCTCTTACTCGGCACCGCCGGACATGCTGTCCTTCGCATTCAACGGTCCTCCCGACCAATCGAGGCGGAGATTTGCGGCCTGCGATGTCGATCACAAAGCTGTTGGGTGCCTAGAGATGAGAGACAACCCGGTGGACACGGTTGCCTATGACCTCATCTCCGTCATGTTCACCCAGCCGATCCGCTTGCCGTCACAGTTCGCCTGGCTCGAGTGGTATCAACGTGGCAACCAAAACCCTGTGGGCAGAGTTGTGAAAGAGATTGAGGCCGGACAGGCGACGTTTATGCTGCGACGCCGACTCGACTGGCTGGCTGCGCGAGAAGTCACCAGGATCACGACAGGTCTCGTGGGTGAAGACGGGCTTCCCTTCCTCGGCGCGATCTCCATTCACAAGCAGCCGGTCGTGCGGAGGCGACCTCCCGCAGAATCAGGTCTGTCTCCCCCGAAGCCTTTGACTGACTTGCATGATAGCCTGAAGCGGACCGGCGCTCTCCCGAACGACGACTAACCACAACACTGTTGACTGGACCCGGACTAAGCTGCGTATGTGAAGTGCTGCAATCTTGTGCTCATGATTCTGCTCGGCGTTAATCGTTCTGTTGACGTCCTTCCCCAAAATGCTACGCCGGACTCCGCGACGTCGAACTCGTCCTCGACGACAGGTGCGAGTGCTTCGTGCACCACAGCTTAACTGAGCGATCTTGACTCGGAATCGGCAGTTGCTATCATTGCTCGCTTGTGCGCTCCGCAAGTGGCGCCGGTGGGTCAGTTGATCAAATAAGGAGGTCTTGGGGGTTTGGACAAGACGGGAACCCTCAGGTTTCGCCACGCCTGGTTGTGGTTCTTGATACTTGGATTGCTCGCCGTCCTTTATTTGCCATCTCTTGAGTTCGATCTTTTTGCTGACGACTTCGGCTTTTATGGGCACAAGGAGATCGGCCGGAGTTTCGTCGGTTATTTCTTTAAGGGCGAGCGACCATCGCTGAGTGCGGAGGAATCCACCTTCTTTCGCCCGCTTGCCGATTATGTCTGGGCTCTCAAATTCGCTCTGTTTGGGACACGAATCGATTATTACCACGCCGTGGCGGTCCTCGTTCACTTGATCAACACTGTCCTCGTTTTCGTCTTTGCGCGGAGACTGCTAGGCCTTGACCGCGTGTGGTCCCAGTGCGCCTCGCTCCTGTTTGCGGTCTTTTGGTTCAACTTCGAGGCGGTGGCCTGGCTCTCGGCCAATGATACTGCCATCTGCACCGCATTTCTCCTGTCAGCTATTCTGTTTTCGGTCAGGTACGTGCGTCAAGGCGGCATTGGCGCGCTGTTTGCCCTGTCTCTCTCTATGGTCCTTGCCATAGCCAGCAAGGAGTTTGCATTGATCATGCCTCTCGTGCTGGTGCTTATCTGGTTCCTCCCCTTCGAGAGGCCCAAAGAAGGAGCGAGAAGAAGGGGCCTGATTGTGGTGGCGGTCTCAGCTGTCCTGGTTACTGGCTATATGGTGCTGAGGCTTGCGCTGGGATTTAGGACTATGATCGAGCAAAACACACTTAACCTGCTGAGGAACGCCCGGGACATGCTAACAGTTCTCTGGTCTCCGGTCAAATACAATCTCGTTGGGGATATTTGTGTATTATTCCTTATATCATGTCTGTTAGTAACTAAAACCCGAGTCCTGGCGCTGCTGGTCTTGGTCCTGCTGGGGCCAGCCTTTTTCCAGGGGTCGCAGATAAGGTATGGCTATCCGGCCAGCGTCGCACTCGGGGTTATGCTGGTATTGGTACTAAAGAAGTTCGAGGAGATGCCCCGCTCCAGAATCACTTTACTCCAAATCGGGCTACTCATAGCACTGGCGGTCGGTGCGCTCTACGCGTTCGTGATGCAGGGCGGCCAGAGCGTTCCGTTCGTGCTGGGGGGACTTGTGCTAGCAATCGCTTTACTATTGGTTGCCTGGAGAAGAGGGCGGCTCAGGGCCTCAAGCGTTCCGGCCCTTATGCTGCTGGCCCTCATTGCGGCCGGCCATTTCGGTCTGGCAATGGACTTTCCCTGGCCGTGTAGATTGGGCGGAAAGGCCAGAAGCCTGGCTGAGAGTCTAGTGCGTCAGTTGCCCGAGGGAAACGCGCCGCTCACCATGGTTGCAACCAAGCCCGAACTCGTCAAGAATGGCGTGCCAGTCCCTGTTGGATACGTTCGGATCTTCGCTGTGCTCCTCTCCGGCCGAGAGCTTCGCTTCGCTCCGATTGATGAGATGCTTGACAACATCGCCGAATGCCCTGACACCAGGCTGGATGAGCACGTTATTGTAATAGGCCAGACCGATGAGAAGATCGCTAGCCGTGATGACATCAGGGCGCTCCTTAGGGCGCGGCAAGCCTTTTACCTGATGCCGCCGCCGGACATGCTGTCCTTCGCATTCAACGGTCCGGCCGACCAATCGGGGCGGAGGTTTGCGGCCTGCGACGTCGATCACAAAGCTGTTGGGTGCCTAGAAATGAGAGACAACCCGGTGGACACGGTTGCCTATGACCTCATCTCCGTCATGTTCACCCAGCCGACCCGCTTGCCGTCGCAGTTCGCCTGGCTCGAGTGGTATCAACGTGGCAAACAAAGCCCTCTGGGCAGGGCTGTGAAAGAGATTGAGGCCGGACAGGCGGCGTTTATGCTGCGACGCCGACTCGACTGGCTCGCTGCGCGAGAAGTCACCAGGATCACGACAGGTCTCGTGGGTGAAGACGGGATTCCCTTCCTCGGCGCGATCTCCATTCGCACGCAGCCGGTCGTGCGCAGGCGACCGCCCGTAGAATCAGGTCTGTCTCCCCCGAAGCCCGCTGTTGACTTGCAGAGCCTGAAGCGGACCGGCGCTCTCCCGAACGACAACTAACCACAACACTGTTGACTGGACCCGGCCAAGTTCTGCATTTGAAGTTCTGCAATCGTGTGCTCGTGGTTCCAGAGGCTGTCCAATAAAGGGGTCAGCCGTGTTTCTTGTAGGGGCGATTCACGAATCGCCCACAATATGTTGTGGCGCTGGCGTCGGGCGGTTCGTGCACCGCCCCTACATCCAGGGCCAGGCATCCTTAAACACAAGGATTCTGCCATGCAGATGCACTTATTGGACAGCCTCAAACCTGCGAAGGCTAATAGCTGTCTGCGCACGACACGCGCATTGCGGCCCAGGCCGTGAAGTCTAACGGCCGACGATCTTGGCCTCGATCTTGACCTCGGTCTTCATTGACGCGGAGATGAGGCACCGCTGTTTGGAGTCGGCCAGCGCCTCTTCGACCTGAGCGATGTCCTGGTCCTTGGGGACCTCGATCGTTACGTCCAACGTGATCTGGGAGAACATCAGCTCCTTGTCCACAAACTCGAGCTTACCGTTTGCCTCACTCGTATAGGAGGTGAACCTCACTCGATTGCGCTTGGCCTGAGATATGAAGGAGAGCAGCACACAGACTTCGAGGGAGGAGACGAAGAACTCCTCGGGGCTCCACACGTCGCTAGGGCTGCCCTTGCAGAAAACTGGTGGACAGGCCACCGTGATGTCCGGCTTGCCGGGCGCATGCGCAAGGCCCTGATGCTCCTTCGTCCATTCAAGCGATGTGGGGAAGTAGAAGACCCTCGTGTTTGCCGACATAGTATCTCCTTTGTGTCTCGTAAGCCCAACAGAAAAGCAGCACAAAGGCTATTGACTGCGGTGCCACCAGTCAAGGCCAATGCGCCAGGAGGAGTTTTCGTAATCGTGCCTGGACCTGCTCAATTGAAGGCGTTCTTCCTGCATCCCCCGCAAGTGGATTAACGTGGATAGCCGTAGGCGCAACCTACGGACCGAGGACTCGATCGGATGCGTGGGCTTCCCACGGCAATAATCGTAATCGCCATTTGTGCGTAACCACACAGAGACATCAGGCGAACAAGCATAAGCCCGCTCTGTGTGGCTCGGTGTCGCTCTGGTTATTCGATTAGCCCGAGGTCTGACATCGCCTCCCGTAAGACCTCGCCCACCTGCTTGTGATGCTCAGGAGCGCATATCTCGTCCAGGACACTCGCCTTCTCCTCGGCCAGCCAGGGCAGCCGCTCCCGGAGCGTCCTGGGCTCTCTTGTCCTCTCTTCGGGCTGCGCAACGACCGCGTCGATTGCGGCTTTGTAGCCGCGGGCCGACTGCGCGAGGCTGTGGTTACTTCTCACGTAAGCCCTGGCAGCTTTGCCAATCGCCTCGCCCTGTTTGGGGTTGGACCAAAGCGACTCGAGCCGCGCCGCAAGGTCGTTCGCCTCGGCGGGCGAGTGCTCCACGAAGAGGCATACGCTGGGTGGAAGGTAGCAGTTATGAGCAAGCCGCGTGGCGATCACTGGTCTGCCAAGCAACATCGCGGTCAACATCGTCGCAGATGTCTCGCGGATTGCGTTCGTCCTGAGATTCAGAACGACGTCTGCGGCAGCGATGTAGGTATGGAAAACATCGTCTTGCACATAGTTCTCCAACCGGACTGCCTCGGTCAAAGCGCGAGTCCTGATCATGCAGGCAAGGTCAACTCTCGGATCGGGGTCGCCTGTGAATACGAGCATCGATTTGGGATGCTTCTTTACGAACCGAGCGAAGCCATCGAGGACGACTTCGGGCTTTCTGTGGGGCCCAACGAAGCCTTGGTTGAGAACAATGAACTTACTCGCCGGCAAGTTGAGCCTCCTTCGCGACTCCGCCCTTTTCAGAGTCCTCCCCGGCTCGGGCAGACCCATGTTGACGAGATAGGCGGGCGTCCGCGGAGCCACCTCTTGGACGAGGCGCTTGACGTAGGGGTTGTGAACAATGGCGGCCCGGCTGGACCTCAGCACCTTCTCGTTCATCGGGAAGACATTAAGCAGCGGATTGAACTGCTCCCCGGCGCAGACAAGCCTCGCGATCTCGGAACCTCTGGGGCCGACGCAGTCCTCGAGCTCTCGCCGGTAGGTCTCCTCGTCGGCCGAGGCGCGGAGCATGCTGGCCCTGGACGGGTGCAGGTTGAAATCATGCAGGACGACAATTCCGGGGAAGTTGAAGATGTAGTGATACATAAACTTGTAGTGCAGGTCGTTGCCGAGCTCATAGATGATGGCGTCGTATTTCTCGCTGGCGAGTCGCTCTTCAAAACGCAGGTAGTTCATGACCTCAAACTGTGATGTTATGGCCTCGTCGTCCGGGTCGTAGTCGTCGATGAATATGTCGATCTCGGCAAGCTCCTTGAGTTTGGGGAGCAGGTTATGGCAGTAGTTAGCTAGACCGGAGCGAATTGGATACAGAACAGCGAACAGAGCGACTTTCACCTTATTCGTTCCCCTACTACTTGACGAGATTGACCGATAGCCGCATCCGGTAGGTCGCTTTGCGGCTTCCCTCATGATGCTCCGGCGAGGTTACCCGGGCCAGAGTCTCGTACACAAGGCTCTTTATCGTGCAGCCATCGGAACAGAGAACAACCCTGCCCTTCCCGCGTCCAGCAACACCCGGGCTTGAGGCGCCGCTTTCGGCCTCGCCCTCAAACGACGACGAGAGACCTACAACTGGCCCTCCGAACAGTATGGGAACCTCCTCCACCGAACATCTGTATCGAACCAGCAGTTGCCCGCTCTGTTCCGCAATAAACGGGGCCGCGGGCTCTTTTGACTGTGTAATCCAGCTGTCGTTCTCGCCCACCGGGCCAGCCGGCAGTCGCGGAAGCGTCTCCAGCAGCGACTCGAGCACCATGTTGGCTGTGTTCTGGGGCTGGGCACCTGATGCTGGCTCCCGCACAGTCGTTTCTCCGCGCTCAGATATCTCGAATTGGACAGTCGCCTGGGTCCCGTGCGCTGCCCCGTGGCCGATTTTCTTGCCGTTGCGCGTAACAACGAAGTCTCGCAAAGAAGCCTCGAGAGCGAAGTGGTCGCCCTCATGCCCAAGACACCGCAATGTCAGATGCCCCCGGACAGCGATCGAGGTAACCGAGACCAACGAGGCCTGCGCCTCGAGCTCGTAGTGGAGTGGTCTCCCTTCCTCGAAGCAGTAGTGAAGCTGGGCGGTCTGTGCCCACCCAGCGCACAGAACGGCCGTTATCAGCAGTGCGATGCCGGCAGCCAGTCCTGGCGCCACCTTATGTGTCAGGAAAGCCACGGTTTCATGCCCTTGACGCTTGCCCTCTCTAGGCAATTAGGCGCTCTAGCTGAGGCAACACGACGCATCTCGCTCAGTGGGTGGCATATATGACTCTCTTCTCACGTAGAATAGCGCGCCGTCTGAAAGGGTTTTTGAGCGCCTCTTCCTCAACAAGGTCCACATCTCGACCAAACATGTCCTTGAGCTCATCCTGCATCTCAACCAGCTCAAAAAGGCTCCACGGAGCGTCGGGCGTGAAGGTGACCAGAACGTCAATGTCGCTGTCCGGGCCAAAATCATCCCTAACAGCCGAGCCAAAAAGAGCGAACTCGACAATTTCCCAGCGCCGGCAGAACTCGGCGATCTCGTCCTCAGAAGCCAAATCCCGAACCGCCATCCTGCTTGCTTCGTTCATGACGCCGCCACTTTCGTCGCTCTCCATTGTCTATTCATAGCGCTACACGACATGGCCCCAATGTCATAGCGCCTGCCCCAATTCTCAGTAAACCATCGCTGCCGCTACAATCATACTTGAGAATCACACTCGGTCAAACAATGGAACCTTTGCCGTCAGGAGCACACCGGGTGTTGCGCTTCCCAAAACGACAGCCGATTGGAACCCTCTATCTGCTGCTAGCGCTTTTTTAAGATCACGATGTATTCATATCTCATCGTCGATTCCTTTGCCCCAACTACATTCGATGGGGAGTTCCGGGAGGGCATTCGCTTGTTGGAGATGATTCGCTTCTCCGTCTTAATGTGCCTAAAGCCATTCTTTTCAAAGAAGTATGCCGCGACTTTGTCGGTCGGCAGCTCGATCCCCTTCACGCGCCGATTCCCGACGATGAAGCACACATGCCGGCCTGGTTTCACCTTCTTAGCGATGATCTGAATGCATCTATGAAGATCGAAATAGAACGAGAAGACCTCCCTTGCGCGCTTCTCGTCTATCTGAGCGATCCTGGCAACGAAATCGTTCAGCCCCTCCGATGGCAGGTCGCGTGTGACTGCTCGCGGCTTCCCTCCCAGCGAAGTTCTATCTACGTTCTCTTCCAAGCCCAACCATCTGAGCGACAGGCGCGAGAACTGGCCGTAAGCCACGGTCGTCCTTGAGTCACCGTACGGGGGAGAGGTTATGACTAGGTCAACCGAGCTATGCTCGATAGGCATCCCGTCCATGATATTCCTTTCCTCAACTTGGAGATTCCGCGTTTTAGGAGGCAAGTCGCGATAGAAGTCGGTCAGCGTCCTTATGTTCCTCAGAGATACGTCACGGAATGTCTTGATGACGCTCACTTGTTCCGTGTCGTCCTTCTTCCGCAGCAACTTGAACTCGTTGTATCGCGTCCTGGAAACTCTCCTGACTGTCTCGGAGAACGCCACCTCAAAGAAGTTCCGCAGACAGTCCTCTTCTATCGTTCCAATTACCGCTCTGAGCTTGGATAGACACTGAATGACACCCTCGTGGAACCAATAGTGAATGTTGTGGAACTCAATGGCCGAGGCTTGGGTCTGACCATATTGATCAGTGAGCTTCGCGAGTGTCTCAATCAGTGCGCTGCGCTTGATCGGTGTTGCTCTCACTCTCGATATCAGAACAGCTAGGGGGTTGATGTCGTAGCCCACAAAACGTCTCTCGCCGAGCAAAGACTCGACGGCCGTGACTCCCGAACCCACAAAGGGATCGAGGATAAGCTCCCCCTCGGCTGAATATTCTGCGATGAGTCTCCTGACCATCAGGAAATGCAGCATCGCCGGATATGGATGTATCCCATAGACGCCGCTTGATGCGGGCGTCTCCTGAAAATCAAAGCCAACTAGACTCTCGTCAGGAACCCATTCATGGATCAGCATGCATGGGGTCCTATAGAATCTCTGCAATTTCACGAATAGGTCGCAGTAACTATCGATTTGATCCTCCGACAAGGCATGAACACAGCCCTTGATTCTCTCCTTCAGCCATTCTTCGCCTTTTGTTTGCGTGCTCCTGCTATAGCGACAGACCGACTTCACAAAGCAATAGAATCGTTCCATATCACAAGGATGAGAGCTCTCAGGATAGAGCCTAATCCAGGCGTTGAATGCCTCGTCAATGGGATGCTTATGATGGATTATCGTCAGGTCGATATCCTCCTCTTCAGTATGACGACGATCTCGCCTCATCCTCACCCATACAGCAGTTTCCCGTGCTTGATGGCCGTGTAGAAGATCGAGCCGACGACATCCTTGAACCTATCAAACTGCTCTTGTGATCTGACGAGTATGTCGAATGGAAAGGGCACGCCGCGAAGCTGCCGGCGTATTTGCACACTTTGGAGCCTCGGATTCTTGGCATCCGGCGTGATGATGAGCAGGTCTATGTCGCTGTCCGGGCCAAAATCATCCCTAACAGCAGAGCCAAAAACAAATATCTTGCTTGGAGTAATGGCCCTGAGTATGCGAGCCACAATCTCCTCTTTGACCGTTTCACTCAGCGCCGTCAAGACCCCATCCTCTTCCAAATGCCCTTAGTTGCGTCCGCCTGTTTCAATATCGAATCTTATGTAATGACTGGAAACCGTCAAGGACTTCCGGCTCACTCGCCCTGGAGATCGCCCAGCTCGCATTGGACGGCCTCGGCGTGGCCTTTGACTTTCACCTTCGTCCAGACCTCCGCTATCTTGCCCTCGGGATCGATCAGGAAAGTGCTGCGGACGACGCCGTGATAGCCCCGCCCATACATCCTCTTGAGCTGCCACACGCCATAAGCCTCGAGCGCCTCGTGGTCCGGGTCGCTCAGAAGCGTAATCGTCAGAGCGTGCCTCTCCCTGAACTTCCGGTGGCTCTCGATCGAGTCGGGGCTGATCCCGATGATAACGGTTCCCATCACCTCGAACTTGGACTTGAGGTTCGTGAACTCCTGTGCCTCTTTCGTGCAGCCAGACGTGTTATCCTTAGGGTAGAAATAGAGGACGATCCATTTCCCTCGAAAGTCTTTGAGGCAAACCTGCTTGCCCTCGCTGTTGGGCAGGCAGAAGTCAGGTGCGGTGTCTCCTTTTGTGAGCATTTTACGGCTTCCTTACATGGTTCTTATGAAATCGAGTATCTCCAAGATGTCTGGCAGCGGAGGAATGTCATAAAGCTTGCCAGCGATCATTATCGGCGGAAGAACTTAACTGGAGGTCGTCCGAATCTGCCGAGGTTGCATAGACTCCACACGTCCCTGATCCGAGCAGCGGCACAAAAAAACATCACAACCGCCTCAAAACCGCGCCGAGTGCCGGTCATACTCACTTCCTAAGCGCCGCCCTCGCTGGGCTATTTGAGGGTCTGTGTTTTGTCAACAACGGAACCGACAGAATAAGTATCGCCCAGGCAAGGTCCAATAGCTCCCTTTAGGAGCGCATCTTTTAACGGAGATTCGGGACTCGTCCCCGCGCTCGCGCAGTTGGAGACCGCGGAGTAATTCGCGGCTTCGTCAAACGTCTTGAGTGCGAAGTAGTATTCCTTGCCCATCTCCGGCAAGGGAAAGAGCAGAAACTCCGTTGTTCCCGGGAACAACGGGAAGTAAAAAACCGGCACCGTCAACGCGTTAGCGAAATCATCATCGGTCAGAATAGGCGTCGCTGAGAGGCGCAGGTCATAACCGCTGGCCCGGCCGAGAGTCCCATCGTCGCCAGGCGCAGTCCAACTGAGGCGAGCGTGGGCCTTGTCCTCGCTCAGTTGTGCGGTCAAATCAGTGACCCTTGCGGGAGGCGTTATGTCGGCAGAATGGTCATAGAGTCTGAGACAGTGCAAGTCGTCGAACCTGTTCGGAGAGTTATAGCCCCCGAAGGTGAGCATGTAGGTGTTCTGGTCGATCGTGCCGCGAGGGACCGTCAGCAGGGCCGGGTACTCTCTCGGCGTGGGCGGGATACCGGTAACTACGTCGGTCAGGCTGTGCCACTGACTGGTCTCGATATCGTAAGAGTTGAGCTGATTGGTCTCTAGCAGGAAGCCGTGTGAGCTGTCTATGGCATCCCCTCCGAAGACGATGACTCTGTGTAGGTCCTCGTCGGCCGTCATCGCGTGCGTTATCCGCTGCATAGGAAGTGTGCCCGAGGTGGCGAGGGACACGAAGGAGAGCGATTCGGGGTCGAGAGCATATATCTTGCTGCTTATGGCCTCCAGAGCAAGGCCTCCAAACAGGTAGCCTCTGTCAATGGATGGCATGTAAGCAAAGGCCGTCATATAGACCTCCGTTGGACGGACGCCGGAACAATCCAGCGTTAGCCACTCGTGGGTGTCGAGGCCGAACGAATAGAAGTCTAGTGCCCTTGTGTAATCCAGCCGACCGGATTCGTTCTCCGCTACTATGAAGCACCCATACAGTAGCAGCCGGTTGCGGCGACTATCCAGGAAACCCGCGGCGGGCAAGGTCGGCTTAGACTCGCCGTAAGAGATCGGCGGCGGCTGGCCCGTTGGCTGGAATGCAGTCCACTCGTGATCCGACAGGTCGAGGCGATATACGGTAACGTCTGACGCGATCATCCATACCGCATCCTGGGTCTCGTCGTAGAAGGCAAAACAGGGTCCGGACGATGGGAAGGGCCCCGTTGTGGGGACAATCTCCCACCGAAAGGTCTTTAGGTTCAAAGCATAGAGCACATCTTCCTCGAGCTCACAGGTTCCGCCCAATACATAGACAAGTTTGCGGACGGGGTCGAGAACGAGCGCTGAACTCGAGCGAGGCGTAGGAGCTGCTCCCGGCAGGTGCAACTCCAGCCAGTCCACATTGGCGGAAGGCGTTACGAGCATGGCATTCGAGGCTTCTCCCTCCACCTGGGTATGGTCGTACGCCGCCACCCACACCTCGTAGGTTGCCTCGTCCACAAGCCCATAGAGTCTGTAGGTCGTCAGGCGTCCTGCATCGACATATCTGGTCTCCTGCGCTGCGAGGTCGCCCGGCGGTCCCGAGACCATAGCGTAATAGAGCCGGTAGCCAGCGGCGTTGAGATTCTCCGACTCCTCCCACCGAGCAAAGATGGACTCATTCCCGGCTATGACCTCCTCCAGGTGCGGCGCATCGACGACAGTAGCAGGCGAGGCAACAAACTCGCCATTGGAATAATCGCTCTCTTGGGCACAGCGATCCATTGCTGTTACAGCAATATGATAGGTCTTGGCGTTATCGAGGCCCGTAAGCAGCAAATTACTTCTCCCGAAAACGGTGATTGGCGAGGCGCCTTGCTGTGCGTCTGTTCCCTCGTAAGGTTCGCAGCACCCATCGCTGTCGTAGTAAACGCGACAGAAGAGGACATCGCTGTTGCTAGGAAAGGCCCAGCTGATCCTTATCTCCCGATCGCCGACCCTTCCGGTCAGATTCGTCGGGGGGGAGGGCGCCTCAAAGTCGAAGCCGGTGCCCGCACGGAACTGGAACTGGAACGGCTCGACCATCGCGTTTCCGGCGTAGTCCGAGAGCGCGGCATCCAGGGTAACCGAGACGGTCGCCCCTGACGAGAAGGCCGTGTATGGCACGAACTGGATGCAGGCGAGGTTTGGGTCGAAGTTGAACTCGCCCTGCATGTAGCCTGTCGGCTGACATTCCACGGTAAGCGAGTCGTGTGAGACGCTGGAGGGGTCCGTATCACTGGAGAGCAGGATAAAGATGTTGGCGTTACGAGGCACCTTGACCCTGCCGTCTCGGGGCCGGGTATTCTCAACCGTAGGGGGCTCTGTATCCGGACCAAAGGTGAAAGTCCAAGAGAACGGCTCCATCTGGTTTGATGGGAATGCTGCGTCGCTGCACCAGACCCGGACAATTACCTGCTGATCGTGATTGAAGGTGTTTGCGCTCGGGTAGTATGATGCTTTAAGGCCGTTGAGAATGCTCCTGTCACTCAGAGAGACAAGCTCGCCGTTTATCATCATCCGAAGGGACGCGGGGGCTACGTTGCCGGCAAAGTCCTTGAACCAAACAGATATTCGCGACCCGCCACGTGTGCTCAGAAACTCGTTAAAGTCAAGTATGGCCCCATCCTGAGGCTCCGTCCGGGCGACGTAAGGAGGGAAGACATCAGCAGGGATGGAGAAGGAGAACCTGAGTGGGTCCATCTGGTTCGGGGGGCAGGCGAGGTCTTGAGCTGTTACGACAACGTCGTAACTCCTCCCCAGCCGGAACGCACATGGGTTCTGGAAGCCTATCACACACCCTCCGTCTGTCCGCTGGGTTATGGCGGCCACGCTCGCGCCATTGATCGTCATCGTCAGCGAGCCCCGGTCAACACCTGTCCCCTCATCCGCTATCACTGCGAAGACAGCAAATGAGCTGTTGGCCCGGGTCACGTCGCCTAGCGGGCCATAGTCTAAAACATGGGGCGAGCTCGTGTCCTCCGAGGCGCCCGGCGAGACCGAGAAGGAGAACTCGCGAGCACCCATCTGATTCGGAGTCTTGTACCTGTCATCGCAAGACACCCGGATAGCGACCTGTGAGCCCGGCGCGAAAGCTTGCTCGGGGCAGAAGCGGACGCTCAGGCAATCCGAGAGTTCATGGCATTCGGCTTCTACTCTGTGGCCGTTGACCATGAGCTCGATGCTGTCCGTATCAACGCCGGCGCCAACGTCGGAGAGCTCGAGCGATATGGCGGTATTGGAGTAAGTGACCTGTGCACCGTCGGCCGGGGCAGACCAATTCATGTGCGGTGGGACCTCGTCAACAAGCCATGCGAGCGCGCGGGATAAGAACTCGTAGCGCATCTCGGGCTCATTCCCAAGACCCACGATTGACTCATAAGGGAAACACGTTACCACGACGCGATAGGGTAACGAGACATCATCGGATGGCACCCGCGCGGCTACGCCGTTTGGCTTGGGCTGGGCTTGGTCTGTGAGGATTATTTCGCAGGCATTGTCGAGGTTCCGCACCAGGTAAGCATACTCCCTCTCTCTTAGGGGTGATTCCATCGAAAGCATGAGTCCAGACGTGATCGGGTCGCCAGATCTGCCCTCCATGAGGAGCGGTCTGGCGTAGTCCTCAAAACCCAAATGCAGGTACTCGTGCATGAAGTCCGCCGAATCAGGCTCCGAAAGCCATTCCGCAAGCCAAAGCGATGAGATGAACATGGCGCCTCCCTCGTCGAGGTACTGCTCGACCCGTCTAGCGGTCTCCGAGACAAAGGGACTTGCGTTGTCCCCGGTCGTCCAGATCACGGCCTTGTAAGATGCAAGCAGCCCGACGGTAGGGGTTGTGGCCTCCTCGTACGTGTCGTATATGTCGTATTCAAGCCCCAGCGTCTCCAGGGCATCCGTGAAGTATGAGGCGCCGGTGGTGTAGTAGTAAACGCGGCTGTCGTCCACCAAGAGGACCTTGTCTTTCGAGTCTCTAGTCTGCACGAGGTCCCGCGCCAGTGCGTGGCCGGAAATCAAAAGCAGCAGAGCTAGAAACGACATAAGGCACGCTCGAGTGCCTAGGGCACGTATGATGGTCCTGTGCCGCCTCCCTGAAAAGATGGTGTCTTTCATCTGCGTTTCCTCAAAGTATCATCTTTGGCTGGCTATCTGGAATGATGCTACTCGCACCATAGAATAGAGCTCAAACGAGTCCGGAACCGCCGCCGCTCCGATAAGCATGTATGCACCGGAAGGAGTCTCCTCACTAACGTGAACATCTGCGATCGAGAAGGAAAGGTCCACGCCGGTCACCGCAAAAAAAGGAAAACCTGACGGTTCGGGTGAAAAGCCGCCGGCCGAGAAAAATAGCAGTGCGTCCTGGGTAGCAAGGGCAAGATACAGGTCCACCCGGACTGATGGTCCCTTATGCTCTAGCCGCGCCTCGATATGGATGTCATCTCCGGGGTAGAATATGTCGGCTCCCACGGATGGGATCAGCGCGGGGTATAGTCTTTTACAGAGCGCGATGTAAACGGTCTGGGTCTCCCCAGCCAGTAGCATGAGGTTGTTGTCTTTGTAGGGTTTGTAGGTTGGCGCCGATACGCTTAGGTCGTAGGTGCGAGCGCGCAGTTTCGGGAACGAGAACTCGCCGTTACCATCGGTATGGACAGTAGCGACAGTGGGAAACAGAGACACGTCAGCAGCCGGGACAGGCTCGCCCGAAACCGCATCCAGAATCCGGCCCGTGAGCGTGGCAGAGGTTGGAACCTCGCCGAGCCTGAAGACACCGCCTCCCTGCGTGCTGGTGTAAAGCACGCTCCCGTCGGCGGAAATGTCGAGGGCCGTTATGGCCCTATTATCCAGCCCAGCGTTTATGTGCCGCCAGACGCCGCCAGCATCCTCAGACACGTAGGCGCCGGTGTGCCAGTCGCCCAGGTAAACCCTATCGCTATTGAGCGGGTCCACGGCTATTCCCCTGACGGTCGCTTCAGCGTCAATACCGACGTTGACCTGGGTCCAGCTAAAGCCGCCGTCCACCGTTTTGAATATCCCCGCGTTCTCGGCGCCGGCATAAAGCACTTCCGGGTTGACGGGGTCAATAGCCAACACCCTTATGTCGTTTCTTGTTACGCCCAATCTAGCGGACATCCAGTGCTGGCCTCCATCGACTGTCTTGTATATCCCCGAATTGAGGGTGCACGCATAGGCAATGTCGGGGTCCTGTGGGTGCACGACAATTCCGTTTATGTTCTTCGTGGTGTCCTGGAGCCCGTCGTTCATCTGAAGCCAACTATCTCCCCCGTCCGTTGACCTGTAAATCCCCATGCTGGGCCGCGTCGTATCGAACGGCGTCGTCCGCTCAAACTCGATAGTCTTGTCGGGTAACCGCGCCCCAACATATATTATCGACGTATCCGAGGGGGCAAAAGCGATCGCCTTAAACCCATGAAGCGAGTAGGGATATGATACCTGGTCCGTGGGCATTACTGCGAGAACTATCTCCCAACTCTCTCCCCAATCCTCTGATCTATAAAGCTCGCCATAGAACTGATCGGCCGCCAGCACCACGTTCGGCTCGTCGGGTTTAACGCACACCGCCGACCACTCCGGTCGAGGCTGATATCTGCCTTGAACGCTTCCCGTTCCTACCCAAGTGAGCCCTCCATCCACGCTCTTGAAGGGGCCAGGTCTGCCGACCGCGAAAACCACGGACGGGTTGTGCGGGTCCATGGACACATCTGTCATCTCAGAACCAGTGAAGCCATTCATGGCGTCCGTCCAACTGCCGCCGGCATCCAGCGAGAGGTAGAGTCCCCCCGTGTACGAGTTCACGAAAACCTTATCCGGGTCAGTCGGATCGATCGTGATCGTTATCGGGACACCTGAATAGACCCCGGGTAAGCCCAGCGCCGTCATCCTCCACGTCTCACCTCCGTCGTAGCTCCGGGCAAACCAATGCTCACACGATGCATAGACGATATTAGGGTCGTTGCAATCGACCTCAACCGCGTTCCAGCAGTGGTACCCTGGTGAGATAGTGGCCCAACTGGCGCCGCCATTGACCGTCTTCAGAACGCTCCCGTGTCTAGGGTTTGGCTCCGAGCCGAAGCCCTGGTGCCTCCCCGTCGCACAGAACAGGATGTCGGGGTCATCCGGGTGTATCGTGAGGCCGCCGACTACAAGGCTGCCCTCGCCATTCTCGTCCAGAAGCCCATTGTTGACGGGAAACCAGGTCTCGCCGCCGTCAACAGTCTTGAGTATCCCCTCCCATCTCACGTCCCAACGGTCGAAGATGCCTGTGGCAGTATAAACGATGTTCGTGTCTATGGGATTGATCATGATATGCCGCACCAGCGCATCGCACTCCAGCACGTTGAACCAGCTCTCGCCTCCATTGACAGTCTTGAATATCATTCCCCTGGACCTGTTCTTACCTATCACCGGCACCTCAACGCCCGTATAAACGATGTCGGTGTCGGATGGGTCGATCGTGAAAGAACGGAAGGACATCGCCTCGAGGTCGGGTATCCCGTTGTCCATTTTGACCCACGTCTCCCCAGCGTCGAACGACTTATACACTCCACGCATCCCAAACGTCCCGCACCACACTATGTTTGAGTCGTATGGGTCAATCCTGCAACAGAAAATCGGAATTGAATCAAGCGAGGGCCCGTACCTGCTGGTTATGCCCTCGTTCTTCGGATACCACGTGTAGCCCCCGTCATAGCTCTTACACATCCCCGCCCACTGGTCCGTCGTGAAAACTATGTTTGGATCGCGGGGATCGATCCGGGTGTCGTATCCAAGACCGCCGGGCGGCCCGAGCAGGTTCGACCATCTATACTGTTTGGGGTCCTGAACAGCGCCCAGCTCTGGCAGGAAGACAAGAACGACCAAAACAGCCAACATCACAACAAATCCTCCGACGGGCGTTCTTAGCAGGCTCGATCGACTCGCTCGTCGCTCAACCTTGGTTGGTAAGCATCCCCCTATCATATCAATCTCCTCCAAAGTGGAACGTCTCGCTTTCGCTGGTCATCAGAATATCCTCGAGCGCTAAGCTCTTGACGTCAGCCTGGTCCTTGAAGACCCGACGATATATCAACTGCGCCTCAACTGTCGCACAGGTAGCGGATTCTGGCAATATAAACTCGTAGGTGGAAAAATCAGACTCAAGCGCCGGGATACGAGTGTCGGAGAGAATCATCGTCTGCCGCCACGATGGCGCGGGGTGATTACCCATCATGTCCACGAGAATCTTGGCGAACATCTTGCCGGGACGCCCGGCAAAGTCGCGAGGCCCGCCGCCGGTGCCCCCATATTCCGGCACGATCTGCTCGCCAAGAAACTCAAGCTCGTTGCCCTGACAATCGAACGCATTAACCAACAGAGTGATGTTCCGTATCGGCCGACCGGTCGGCAGATGATGCCCCGCAAACGCGTTGAAAACCGCCAGCGTCGCAGCGAGCCGGTTGTCCGCTCCTCTTGACGCTGTTATTGATAACGTGGCCGCCTGGTAATGCAGGGAGAGATTGTCCTCGCCCATGATCAGGTGCGACGGGATGGTCTCCGGGGCCCTCTCGCTAGCCTGGCTCAAGGGGGCGAAGTTCGTTGTGATCCCATCCGGCCGGTAGTGGCAGGCCTGGCACTGTATGCCCATCTCTTTGTATTCGCTGGCCTCCCATTCAGGATACGAGGTGTAAGTTGGCACGCCCCAGAACTCGCACGCATGGCACGGTGCGCATATCTCGCTTCTTTTCATCAATGGTAGGAATGTGCTGATGCGACCGGCGTCCTTGATCGGGCCTAAGACGATCCATCGGTCAGGGAATGGACGGCGCAGCTTGATTGCATTGATCCCATACACCGTTCCCAGGTTGGAAAGGTCCGTATCGAATATCTTGTGACAGAAGTCGCAAAAAACGCCCTGTTGACCGAGGGGACTAAGATTCGCCATATCCGAATCGTATGGCGATTCGAGCGCGGCTGATGGCGCGTGGCAAAGCGCGCAGCTGCCAGCCGTGTTGGGGAAATCAAGCTTATAGCCCGGGCCTCTCCCTGGATTCCCATGAATGTCGGCTCCAGTGTAAAGCGTTTGAAATATGACATTGCTAGCCGAACGGGCGTGGAAGTTGTTCGCCCACTGCTGAAACCCAGGGTGCTGGCATTTCATGCAGTTGAATTGGTGGTCGAATATGGACGGCGTCGGTGGAATCCATTCATAATCTTCGTTATCTACTGCCGCTATCGGGTCCAATGTCAAAACGACCCCGGTGGTCGGAGTCAGAACCTCGCCAGCGGTGCAATAATACTCGTATTTCCAGCCAGAGACGTCGAGTCGCTTGCCGCATGGGACCCCTTCAAGGCAGAATCTACCATCCTTGTCGCTCAAGACCTCGTTTGCTGTTGCTCGCATTCTCACTGTGGCAGACGAGGCAGGCCCCTTTTCGTCGAAGATTTGCCCAGAGACGGTGCAATGCTGCGGCTCAAAGCTAAACGACTCGGCGCTGAACGAAATGGTCCGGAAAGCACCTGCCTGACAGAGCAAGCCAAACAGCCAATACTCGCCCTCGGCCAATGCCAGCTCGTGCCTAAGAATAGCTCTGTACACAAGCGTCTTGGGGAACATCTCATCTCGCTCGATGTAAAGACCCCTCGCTGCGGGATGTAAAGAGGAGGGCGCCATCCAGTCCGCCTCGAACAGTCTGCCTTCTTCGACCATCAGGCCCGAGAATGACAGGTCTGGAACCAGGCACAACAACTTCCCGTCCGGCAGCTGGAGCCCAAGATACATATCGACGATTGTATCCTCGCGTGGCGGGCAAATCTCCACATAGAGCCTCAACCAATCCCAAGTGATGTAATCGTACTTCTCCGGGAAGAACCTGATCGAGGGGCCGTTAGCATCCAAAGACGGCTGTGCCCCAACCAGCGCCGTCAAGCAACAGAAGCACAAACCAACGGTTACGAATACTGGCCATTTGATGTGCCGAGCACGGATCATACGGGTATCCTCCTGATTAAGACATGTGTAATTATGCACGATACAGCTATCGAAGGTCAAGTTGAGAGCGAGAGGAGTTTCCCCATTCTGTTCCGAGGCCCGAGCTCAGGGCAGCATTGTGCTCTGGTTAGGCTTCGGGCTGTCGGCCAATCCCCGACAGGGGATTAACGTGAGTAGCCGCAGGTGAAACCTGCGGAAAGGTTTGCGCGAAACCTCCTGAAAAGCGACCCCAAAGGGGTCGAACGATACCATTGGTCTGTCCATTTGTTCGACCCCTTTGGGGTCGGAAAGATGGATTCGGATGCGTCTGTGACCCCGCGTTGCACACGGGGCTACTCATATTCAGCCCCGTTGGGGCTGTCTGTCCTGAATCTGGCGATTCCACTTCTTGAACGTCCAAATCGTCGCCTCACAGCCAATAACACAACCCACAAATACCAAACAATGGGGAAACTCCTGAAGAGCGAGGCCCGAGAAATCAGATTGATGCAAGGAGTCGCTACCATTTGGACTGCGGCGGCCCGACGCCGCTTTCATTGGTGGTGGCTCGACACCACCCTCTCATAGACATCTATCTTCAACCTGGAAGCCGTCATCGAAACAACCGCACGCTTCTTGACAGAGCCCACGCCGCGTCAGACGGCGGCGAGCCAAAGCAGTGTCGTGCCACCGAACTCCAAAAGACCTTGCGACTCTGGAGGTCAATCTGATTTTTCGGCAGGGTGTATTCTCATCAACAGGGAGAAGCCTCAAAAGGAATCCTTTGGTTTGCCGCCAACCTGGCGCATACTGTTACAATAGAGCTATCACGGATAACTAGACTGGTGGTGAGAGATGAACTTCAGAGCTTTGCTTCTCGCTCTTGGGCTGCTCTCGTTGATCTGTGCCCCCCCGGTCTGGCCGGCGGAATATCATGTGACTCAGGATGGCTCAGCCGATTTTGGCGCCATTCAGGATGCCATCGATGCTGCACAGGATGGGGACTGGATAATTGTTCATCCCGGCACATACAGGGAGAATCTGCGATATGGCGGCAAGAATCTCATCCTGCAATCATTGGACTCTAATGATGACGATGTCGTCGCCTCAACCATAATCGACGGCGGCAAGGCCGGCACGGTCATTACGTTTGACGGCACCGAAGACGAATCGTGCTCGCTGGCCGGTTTCACCATCAAAAATGGCGAGTCGGTCAATGGTGGTGGGATTGTTGGAGGCTTTTACGCTGATATTCGGACCCGGGCTCGGATCGAACACTGCACCATCGTAGGCAACTGCGCGAGGTATGGAGGCGGCATGTATCTTTCTAACGGCAATGTCGTGGATTGCACTATCCGTGATAACGAGGCGCAGTATTACGGTGGTGGGATATATGGCTTCCACGGGGAGATAGCTGACTGCGTGATCGAGGGCAATCGGGCGGCGCGTGGAGCCGGCTTGTTTCGCTGCAACGGCCAGATCGTGGGCTGCACCATCAGCGGCAACTCGGCGGAATACGGTGGTGGCATATACTACTGCGATGGGGAGATCACCGATTCGGCGATCGTAGGCAACTTTGCAGATTACGGAGGCGGCATCTGTGGCTGTGTAGGGATGATCACCAACTGCATCGTAACGGACAATCTTGCCAACCAGAGCGGCGGAGGGCTCTATTCCTGCTATGCCGTCATTATCAACTGCCTCGTTACCAGAAACTCTGCCGCGCGCGGTGGCGGACTCTACAGCTGTGAGGCGGGGCTGACCAACTGCACGATCAGCGGTAATTGGGCTGAACTTGGCGGCGGACTGTGCAGCAGCTACGGGTCAATCAAGAATTGCATTATCTGGGGTAATAGCGCGCCGGTCGGCGCCGAGTTCTTTGGCATCTCAACGCCCTCTTATTCATGTGTTCGGGATTGGGCGCACGGTGGCGAGGGGAATATCTCCCAGGACCCCCTCTTCGTGGCGGGGCCAACCGGCGATCATTATCTCTCGAGCCTGGACGCTGGGCAGGATGCGCATAGCCCATGTATAGATGCGGGTAGCGACACGCCCAAGTCGCTCTTTCTTACGGCGCTTACGACCCAGACTGACGGGGCGCTGGACACTAATAGAGTCGATATGGGGTATCACTACGCGCCTGTGGACCTCGCGATTCAGTCGTACCTCAACGGCGCAAGCTTCCGACCGGGCGACACCATCCGCTGCTCGATCGCTGTGCAGAACACGGGGCCTGAGATCTCGGTCGATCTCTATCTGGCGTTTGTATTGCCAGACGGATCGGTTTCCTATTTGGTTGACGGCGGATTCGACGCGGATGCTCGATCGCGCCTCACCAACATCGTCCTGCCCAATGGTTTCACGTTCGGCCCGGCCGCGGTATTCGGGCTGACCGTCCCGGATGAAACTCCCACCGGGCAATATCAGTTCGCGGCGGCGCTTACAGCCTCCGG
>Ga0307378_10000572_pt1 | contig 64170 bp, 44 predicted proteins | sample UN1MG_FD_202238 | JGI IMG/M metagenome (GOLD analysis project Ga0307378, IMG submission 202238) | Soil microbial communities from Risofladan, Vaasa, Finland - UN-1 | ecosystem: Environmental > Terrestrial > Soil > Coastal area > Acid sulfate soil | place: Finland: Risofladan, Vaasa | collected... | reverse complement strand
GATTGCTGTATGGGGGTAAGGGGCTGTTGTGCGCCGAATGTGTCAAAACAAGCCTGCTGAACCAACTTTCAGCCAAAATTACCCGTCGCCGCTGATTTTGATTCCCCTGTGAAATATGCGGGCTAAGGGCCATATTTATCCGTAGGTTTTCCTTGCGTCGTACACCTTCTCCGCCACGAGCTCCAGCTCGCCCCGACTGCCTTTCTTCAGCGCCCGGTAAAAGCACGACCGGTACCCCACGTGACACTGCCCCTCATCCACCTTCACCTTCAAGAGCAGGCAGTCCTGGTCGCAATCGACCAGTATCTGCTCCACCCTTTGCACGTGCCCGCTTTCTTCGCCCTTTTTCCACAGCCTGCCCCGCGACCGGCTGAAATACGTCCCGTACCCGCTGTGAATCGTCGCCTCCAGCGCCTCACGGTTCATGTATGCTGCCATCAGAATCTCCCCCGTCCGGGCATCCTGGGCTATCGCCGGTATCAGACCGTTCTCATCGAACTTCGGACTGAATTCCAAACCCTCTTCGATTTCCTTTGTCCCCACGTCTGTCTCTCCTAATTCACCTTCTCGTGCCTGCCCCGTTTCTCGCTTGTTTCTCCGAAACCGAACACAACATCTTGCCCGGAAACGTTTTAACCGTTATCATCTTCAAAAACAAGTTATTTGAGGCAAATTACTTGATGCCCGAATCGAAAAACAGCAAAAGCAAAAAAGTGTTCCTCTTTCTGCGAATCGCCTTCGTCCTCGCGGGCATCGCCTTCGGAGTCCATTGGCTCAATACCCAGCAGGCCTGGGCCAGACTTGTCCAAATCTTCTCCTGCATAAGTATCGTCGTCTTCGCCGTCGCCCTCGCCATCTTCACAATAGGCCATGTCACCGTCACCCTGCGATGGTGGCTGTTACTCCGCGCCCAGGCCATCTTCATTCCGTTGTCGGCCGCCGTCAAATTGTATTTCCTCGGCTGGTTCTACAACAACTTCATGCCCGGCTCCGTCGGAGGCGACTTGATCAGGGCATGGTATGTCACCAGACACACCGACAAAAAACTCGAAGCAGTGCTCAGCGTCTTTGTTGACAGAGCCATAGGCCTGCTCACCACACTCATCATCGCCGCATTCTTCTACACCCTCTTCCTCCGCCCCGAAGGCCGCCAAATCTCTTTCCAGAGGCCCGCCATTTCCTTCAGCTCCCTTGCTCAATACTGGCGATTCCTTCTTGTGGCCCTGCTCGTCATCGCCGCTCTGCTTGTCACACTCTACATGGTTAAGCCGGGCCGTGCGCTGCTGCAGAAAATCTCGTCGTCCGTCCGCCTGCGAATCCTGAACATCACTAAAAAAACAAAAACCTCTGCCATCCTCTACTGCAAAAAGCCCCTCACTATCCTTCAGGCCTTTGTCCTCACCGTCTTCGTCCAAATCTCCACCATCACAGGATTCTGGCTCCTCGGACGAAATCTCGGAATCGAAGCAAGCATAAAGTATTACTATGTCTTTTTCACCCTCGTCTGGGTCATCGGAACTGTCCCGGTCAGCATCGGAGGCGCCGTCGTCATGGAAGGCACGCTTGCCTGGCTCTTTGTGCACTTCGCTGGCGTCGACGCGGAGTCCGCCCTCGCTCTGGCGCTCTGCCAGCGATTCGTCTGGATGATCACCTCGCTGCCCGGCGCCGTCATCCATCTTGTCGGCGCACACCTGCCCGCAGACCTCTCCCTCGACCTGCCTGATGGTTAATCAGCCAATTAATTGGCGGCTTCGCCTCCTTTAACTCCTTGCCGAAAAAGAGGTTACACATCCAGCCGTGCCTGAGATTCTCCGCCCGGCACATTCTAAAAAAAAATCGAAAATTCCAAAATTCCCGCTTGACAAGAATAGGGACGCCCTTGACAATGATGCGCAGATTAACGACAGGAAGACTCGATGCCGTGCTGCGCCCCATAGTGTTGTCTTTTTGGGCGCCGGCGGAAGTTCTTCTTGAAGTCGGAAGGTTTGAGCGCGGCTTTCAGCCGGGCCGATGCTTTCAAAAAGCTAAGGCAACCGGGACCAGGCCCACTGATAAGACGCGGAAGTACGTGTCTGGATAGAGGATGAATTTGATGATATAGAGCGTGTGCGCTTACTGCGAAGCAAACGTATGAGTTGAGGCTCTTGGGCCAGAAAGGAGGTGAGCATTATGACGATTCAATTGTTGGACGATTGGTAGCAATAAATCTGGAACTCTTCTTGTTCTGTTCTTGTGAACTAAGGTGAATTAAGGGGATTTTATTATGAAGATGCAGAAATGGAAATTGATCTGTTGCGGGCTGCTGGTGATGGCTATGGCCGTAGGTTTTACTGCCGTCTCTGCCGCAAGGGGCCAAATTAGACTATTGTCCGATGGTGAGCTGGCCTCGCTAACCGGCGGAGTGACATGGTGCAACTGCGGCGCAATCGGCTCAAAGTGTAAGTGCCAGACTAAGGACTGTTCAGACATCGAGTGTTCCCAGTGTAGCAGTGAGAGGGCGCCCGGAGGTACTGCTTATTACTGTAAGGGAAATGATGGTGACGATGATGACGTTACGGCGTGCTATAAGACCAGTAACAGTTCGGACTCCTGCACCGAAGGGACCCCTGCGGCGACAAATTGCCAAGGAGACGTGTGGACCAGTTCCGGCTGCACCCCAGTGGCCAGTCCGGACTATGCAACAGATGTCTGGTTCAAGAACGACGGTTGCAGTCTTTAACCGGTTTTCCCATGAGGCAAGCGATGACTTCCACAGGGTGTCAAACATCTTCTGCTGGGGATGACCCAGAGCCCTGCTGGCTCGCTCGACGCAGGAAAAGAAGAATGCTCTGGTATTCCGAAAAGGAATACCAGAGCATCAAATATTGCGACTGGGTCGACTGAGGGGCGGCTTTGTGCGACAGTCGTGCATTATTGTAAAGTGGGGAGCATGCGTTTAATTTTGAGGATAGAATCATGCAAAACAGCGAAATAGTACTTGTGACGCTGGTTTTAGCTACTACTCTATTATGTTCCACCGTAATAGGGGAGGGAATCGATAGGCTTGATGGGGATGTGCCAGTCGAGTCGATTTTGGAGACCATCCGTCAATCTTCGGCACCTGCGCGGACTATGCAAGTCAAATGGACTTACGAGACAGTAGACCCGACGGTGTTCTATTTCATAAAGCCCGGGTTCAAGATGCCCGACGAAACACCGCAAGAGCTGCGCGAGTACGTGGTGACGGTCAGCGGGATTCGCTCGCGTATCGATAGTCTGGAAAAGACCTTCAAGACAAGCGAAAGTGAGGAGCCTTATGACGTGCGGCGTTCGACGGCGGTCTTCAATGGTACACAGCAGCGGCGGCTGGAGAACAAAATCAAAGGTGAAGGGAGGACACTGCTTGGGTGGCAGTACCTGCGGGACAAGAATTCCAACTTGCTGAGCAAGATGCTGTTCGGGTGGCCCTTCGACTTGAATAATCGGGAGCTACTGGCAAAATACTCCTTTAACCTTCTGGAGAGCCCGGCACCCGGCATCTATGTGCTGGAGGGGCGAAAAGGCAAGGGCACAAGCTACCATTTCACCATCGACGGAAACAAGGGGTTCAACATTGTCAAGATAGAATGCTTCCTCGGAACGGGGGCCAAGGATTATGAGACAAACTTCAAGCTGAAGCAGTACAACGATGAGATATGGTATATTGCGGAGCGCGAACAGATGCGGTATCCCCAGGCCGGACGAGAAGCGCAACCCCATATTGAGTATAAGATGCGTGTAACCCAAGCCCAGTTCAATATTGACGTGCCGGAGGAGACGTTCGAACTCGAGTTCCCGCACGGAACCAAGGTATGGGATGGAATTACCCAGGACTGGCTGGTTATTGGTGGACCCGAACAACCCCTGTTCGAGGGCCGACCGCTGGAGGAACCAACTCCAAACAAAGCCGACAATCAAGCCGACTTCACCCAATCCACCCCTGAATCGCCACCAGCCGGCAACTCCCCAATGCAGGTGCGTGATGAAAACAGACAGCCCACACCACTTGCCCAGACTCCAGAAGAGCACACTAATCTCATCTGGTTTTTGGTTCTGCTGGCAGTTGTTGTGATCTCGGGCCTGATAGTCCACAGGGTAAGGACCGAAAAAGCTAACAAGCAGAGGGGCCAGCCATGCAAGGGAGAATGAGAATAGGTGCTTTCCTGGTCTTCGCAATGGTTGTGTGCACCTCAGTTCTTGGCGCCAAGAGCTCCGAGGATAGCGCCGGCGTAAATTACGGGAGGAAAGAGAAGAATGTATGCGGGCAGTACTGCCTGGTGTCAATACTTCAGTATCTCGGCAGAAACATCCATTATGGCGAGCTGTTACCGGTAGCCCCGGCGGAGCGAGGGACCAATCTGGCGCAATTGAAAACCTTCGCCGAGGCATACGGCGTTAAGACATTAGGCGCAAGAGTCACCACAGATATGGTTTTCGCGATGAGGCGACCGGCTATCCTCCACATCAATGGAAACCACTTCATAGCCCTGCTGCCCAACAAAGACGATCCCAATTTCACCGTAATCGACCCGCCCCAGACATTCGCTATCACAAATGCGAAGGACTTGACGACCAAATGGAAATGGAAGGGAAACTGCCTGTTGATAGACGAGCAGGAAATGGTGCTGCCCGATCCCGACGCAAAACCCGGCGTGCCCAAGATATTTATCGACGACCTCCTTTTCGACGCGGGAGTAATTTTCGACGACACAACAGTTATATCGGCGACCTTCAAGATAACCAATAAGGGTCTCGGCGACCTTGTAATAACAGAAGTCAAGACGGATTGCAGTTGTACGGCGGCAGCAATCGAAAACCAGACAATCAAGCCGGGTGCGTCCGTCCCCCTGACGATCAGGTTCGATGTTAAAGGTCGTTTCGGCGAACTGCCGGCACGCAAGACGCTTGTGAAAACGAACGACCCATCCGCGCCCGAAACCATATTAACCATTAGAGCGGAGCGCAGACGAGAGTTCACGGTGAATCCTGCGAGCCCTTTTATGGGCGTACTTCCAATGGGCACAGAAAAAGTATTGCTTATAAGAATTACGCCCGGCGCCGAAGACAAGCAGCTTTCCATCCACGAAGCGGCTGCATCGTCGGAATTTCTGGAGGTCAGCCAGATAGATAATGATTTTGGCTCTGGAAATCCACGCGAATATCTGGTCAGAGTTCGGCTGCTCGACACCACTCCTGCCGGCTCAGTGAATGAGGTGGTTCGCATCCCATGTATCGGCGCTTCGCGTAAAACACTTGAAATCCCAATCCGTGCTGAGGTCAGAGGACCGATACAGACCTCGCTGTCACAAGTACAGTTTGGCTTGATTAGGGCTGATGAAAAGAACAGAACAAGGAAGATTCACTTGCGCTCGGATAAGGCCTTTGAGCTTGCCAATGTCACCGCAGACCAACCCTGGCTCGAGGCTGCCTGTGAAAAGGTAAACGACAGTCAACATTTCCTGGTTGTCACCATTGTTCCGGGCGTGGCCCCAAAAGGCAGGCTTGAGGGCCTCGTTACGGTAGATACCACCATGAAAGAGATGAGCACCGTCCGCATCCCCGTCTTTGCCTTCCGACTCTGACCATCATTTTTGCCTGAAACGCCTCCGGCAGAATCCGGCGCGGCAGACTTTGCAGTGCGAATCTTGTGCGCAGCGCGATGCGGACTGATTGCATCGCTTATCGGCCTGGAAACGCTGGGGAGTTTGCCGGCGGGCCTCCGGCAAAAATTTCTTCGAAAAACCTAAACTCAACACCGCTCCTGCCTGGAACCCTATATTAGTGACGAGCTATAGTGGAACGCCGCGCTCTGCTTGGCAGAATGTCGGCCGGACGATATGATTCCAGAGCAGTTGGAGCCGTCAACAATGTATTCGGATAGAGCCATGAGTATATCTGCGAAATTCTTATTTGGGCCTTTTGCCTTTCTGTGCCTGATTTGTTTTTGCGCATCGGCGTCCGCCAAACCGCCGCAATACAATCCGGTAAAAGTAGAAGGCCGGGTGCTGGATGCTCTTGGAAACCCGGTCCCGGACGTGAGGATTTACCGCACGGGCTCTCTTGTTTGGGATAGCGCCCGCAATCGCTGCTCGGTCTCGCCGCGAGCGCGGATTGTGGGCCAGACTGATGAGAATGGACTGTTCTTTCTCCAGTTACCACAGCTTCGGCACAGTATACCATTCTTCGTTTCAGACGAGTCCCTGACTGCGCTCGGATACTTCAGAGTGTCCCACGCAGACCGGCAGAAGGTTCGCGTCGTTACAGTCGCTCCGCCCGCTCATATCAAAGTGGTGTTTGGGAGTGAACAGATTGCTATAAAAAATCTCAGAGTTGACCTGCTCTTGAGACACCCTGAAGCTGAAAACTCGCTCTACCCGTTCATAACCGTTGACTGCAACATCGCGGGGCCTGTCCATACGGTCCCTCTGGATTTGCCTTGCCCTGCTGACTGTAATCTCATCCTCCAGACGGCGCCGGGCTACCCTATTGAGCCCTTCGAAGTTGCCGTGCCGCCGTTAGCCGCCGGCCAAACGCTCGACCTGGGGACAGTTGTGCTCAAGCCGGTCTGGGGCCACCACCTCCTTGGCAAGCCGGCCCCCGAGCTGAAGGTTGCCGACTGGATAAAGGGCCGTCCAAAAAGCCTCGAAAAGCTCAGGGGGAAAGTGGTTTTGCTCGATTTCTGGGGCTTATGGTGCCGACCCTGTCGCGAGATGTTTGGCGAGCTTGCCCTGCTTCACAACAAATACTCTCGTGACGGTTTGGTGATTATCGCAATCCACGATTCCTCCGCTGATAAGAAGGCCTTCGCCAGCAGCAGCCGCAAAGACCTTGATTTGTCGGAAATTCCATTCAGGATAGCCATCGATTCGCCCCCGGCCGACCCGTGCGCCCCCGGACCCGGAAAAGGCAGGACAATCGAGCTTTACGGCGTGTCAAGATTCCCTTCGCTTGTGATTATAGATCAAGATGGGAACGTCAAAGCCGTTGGAAGACAAGACCTGGAAGATAATATCAGGTTGCTGCTCGGCTACAAGCCGATTCCGCCATCCGCCAAACAGCCCGCCTTTGTTGAGCAGTTGTACTACGCCGAGAGACCCTACTTCATACGATCGCTGTGGTGCCTCGGAATCATCCTGTTGCTCCTGATCATTGCCGTGATTATCGTAAAGTCCTGGTCAAAACGACCCCCGCCATTGTCCCTGTGAAGGCAGCATGACCGGCCGGCACATGTAATCCAGCGGATCCTTGATGCTATTTCTGCCCACCCGCCACGACTTTTTTGTTGACTACACCCCGCCGATACGCTAACCTATATCAGCAGGGTATGTGCAGGACACCTTCGATGGCAGCGAGTACTGGAGCCGATAGCAGCAATGGGGTGTTTTTAAGGAGATGCCGGTGGCAGGACGCTTCAAAACCTACTTCCTACGCGGATTAGCAGTTCTATTGCCCACAGTGGTTGCCATCGGCATATTGGTCTGGGCATTTTCCTTCGTAAACGACAATATAAGTGGGCACATAAAAGGCTGGCTGGAGACGTTGATAATTTGGGCCGGGGGTTCAAAAGAAGAACTCGCAAAGGACTGGATACAGAATGCTCTGACAGCGGCAGGCTTTCTCCTGGCCCTCGTCGCCGTTTTGATTGTCGGAGCACTCCTGGCCACCGTCGTCGGAAAGACCCTCTGGCGAATGGTCGAGAAGTTCATAATGAACACACCACTGCTCAGGAGCATATATCCTTCTGTGAAGCAGGTTACCGACTTCCTGCTCACAGAGGAAGACCAAAAAAGGCTGTTCAAGAGGGTCGTGGCCATCGAGTATCCGCGGGATGGAATCTGGTCCATAGGATTTGTTACGGGCTCCGGACTGACAAAAGTCGCCGATAACCTGAACCAGGAGCTGTTTACGGTGCTCGTGCCCACCTCGCCGACGCCTTTCACCGGATTTGTGGTTATGGTGCCCAAAAAGAACACCATCGACCTCGGCATAACCGTCGAGGAGGCCTTCAGATTCATCGTTACAGGCGGAGTCGTTACGCCCGCGCCGCCAAGGCCTGTCCCATTGCCGCACGGGCAGATCAATAATACAAAACAAGAGCCAGTTTCCTGAAACTTTGTTAAGGAGAACGACGGTGCTGTTCACAATTACCGGCAAACATCTCGAAATTACCGAAGCCATAAAGGACCACGCCGAAAAAAAAACCTCGAAATTGCCGCGCTACTACAATAGTATTAATAGCGTCGAAGTGCTTATCGACGGCAATAAAGGTGCTAACATCACCGTGGAGATAATTGCCAGAGGCGAACACAACAAGGTCTTCGTTGTCAAGGAAAGAGGCGATGACGCATACGCTTGTATTGATCTTGCCGCCCACAAGCTCGAAAGACAGCTAAGAAGAAGAAAGGGTATCGAACGCGACAACAAGCATGCAAATGGAACCTGAGAGCGCCTCGCCTTCGCGTGAGAGCAATTAGGGTCGCGACCGGAATTTCCATCTGCGCCTGGAAAAAGCCGGCCGAAAAGGATTGGTGGGATTCGTATGAAATTTGCGGATTTCGTCTGTTTTGATGCAATTGTCCAGGAGTTCAATGCACGCGACCGCGATGCCGCCATCGCCGAGCTTGTTTCCGCGCTTGAAAAGGCGGGCAGACTCGCAAAGGCAGATTGCCGCGAAATTACAAAGGCCGTAATCAAAAGAGAGAATGAGGCCAGCACCGGTTTGGGCAAAGGTATAGCCGTGCCGCACGCCAAGCACCACGCCGTAAAAGACGTCGTTGCCGCCCTCGGAAAAAGCACCGCAGGTATCGATTTTTCCGCCCTCGACAAGCAGCCCGTCTATTCGGTTATACTTCTGGTCAGCCCTCCCAACAACCCCGACCGGCATCTGCAGGCCATGGAGACCGTCTTCAAGCATCTCCAGCAGGACCGCTTTCGCAAGTTCCTAAGACAGGCACAGACCGCAGAACAGATCAAGGACCTCATACAGGAGGCCGATGAAAACCCCTGCTTGCTGTAGCCGACTGATATGACAGGCGCCCGGTTAAACAGAATGTCAGGAGAAAACCGATTGGAGAAAGTCGTTTGCGAGGCCGAGGTTGAGATACAAAATGCCGATGGCCTTCACATGCGCCCCGCCATGCAGTTCGTCGATGTCGCCAATCGGTTTGATTGCGATATTACCGTCAGTAACAGCGAGAACACGGTCGACGGCAAGAGCATTATGCAGATGTCAATGTTGGCCGCCACCTGCGGGACCAGGCTGCGGATTAGAGCCGAGGGAAGCAATGCCGCAGAGGCGGTGGAGTCTCTGCGCGAGCTGGTGGAACAAAAGATGTTCGATGAGCCGCCGCCGCCGGGACGAAAGAATACTTAGGAAGTGGTGGATAGAACAGGATGGAGATCAAAAAGGGTGTTGCCGTTTCGCCGGGCATAGCCATAGCCAAGGCGTTGATAATTGACTCTGAAGATTATCGTATTCCCCGGCGCACGATAGAGGCCTCTCAACGGATGATAGAAGTCCAGCGGGCGCGCAACGCCTTTCGGAATGCGATTGCCGAGCTGACGGAGATGGACGCGGTGCGTGGGGAGATTGAAGAGCGAAAGATACGAGATATTTTCGCCGTTCATCTGCGGTTTCTTCACGATCGGAAGCTGCGGAAGAAGATTACCGACTTGATTCATTCTGAATCAGTGACGGCCGAGTATGCCGTCTCGACCACTCTGCAGGAGATAGCCTCACATTTTGCGAAGGTCAAGGACGCGTACATCAGTGAGCGGGCCGCGGATATCTACGATATTGAGCGGCGTTTGCTGCGACAGCTCCTGGGCAGGAAACGAGAGGATGTGGAGCATCTCACGGATGAGGCGGTCGTGGTCGCGCGGGAGCTTAGTCCGACCCAGACGGCGGGTTTCAACAAGGACTTTGTCAAAGGTATGGCGACCGATGCCGGCGGCAGGACCAGTCATACCGCCATAGTGGCGCGGTCGCTGGGGATACCGGCGGTCGTGGCGCTCGAGGACCTGACAGAGAGTATCCACGGGGGCGATACGGTTATCATTGACGGCAACCGCGGGATAGTGATAGTAAATCCGAACGAGGAGACCCTGCGGCAATACGAGGAGTACTCGGTTGAGTTTACCCAGCTGGAGCACAAGCTGGACCGGATTAGGGAGAAGCCGGCCATCACACGCGACGGCGTGAAGGTTACACTGCTCGGCAATATAGAGTTTCCGGAGGAGGCCGAGCTGGCTTTGAACAAAGGCGGAGAGGGCATCGGCTTGTATCGGACCGAGTTTCTCTACCTTAACCGAGAGACCGAGCCGACCGAACAGGAGCATTATGAGGCATACGCCCAGACGGTCAGCGTCTTTGAGCACAGGCCTGTCATAATCCGCACAGTTGACCTTGGCGCCGACAAGTACACGCAAAGCCGCCGTTTTGCACCGGAGCCGAACCCCTTTCTCGGGCTCAGATCCATTCGCTATTGCCTCCAGAACCTTATGATGTTCAAGACGCAGCTTCACGCAATACTGCGGGCCTCCGTGCTGGGCCGCGTCAAGATAATGTTTCCGCTGATAACCAATCTGCAGGAGCTGATGCAGGCCAAGATGATAATGCGCGACGTCATGGAGGACCTTGATGATGAGGCGGTTAAGTACAATCGTGACATCGAGGTGGGCATAATGGTCGAGACCCCCTCGGCAGCGCTGACGGCCTTCACGCTTGCACGGGACGTGGACTTTTTCAGCATCGGCACGAACGACCTCACCCAGTACACGCTCGCCGTCGACCGGGGAAATGAGCTGGTTTCCACGCTGTACTCCTCGGCGGACCCCGCGGTGCTCAGGCTCATCCGGACCGTCATACAGGATGCACACAAGGCGCAGCGCGAGGTCGCCGTGTGCGGCGAGATGGCCTCGGAGCCGGAGTACATCATGCTGCTTTTGGGGATGGGGGTCCGAACGCTTTCCTTGGCGCCCCCGATGATACCCGAGATAAAGCAGGTTATTCGGTCCGTGACCATTGAGGACTGCAACCAGGCGGCACGCAAAACCCTCAGTATGAACTCGGAAAGGCAGATCTCCAATTTCCTTCGCGACGCAGCCCGACAGATACTCCCGGAAGCCTTTTGACGGCCGCCCTCGCCCTAAGCAGAGGCAGAACAAGGAATGATTGAGGATGCGGAAATCGTACACTATAGGCGGTAGTATCCTCTCATAGTGCCGTTTCTAAGAAGTTCCTGCCACTTTTTTGGTCATTGCGAGGCCTGCATAGCAGGCCGTGGCAATCTCCAATCCAATAATACTCAAACTGCTTGAGACACGGAAAAGTCGCACTTTCTTATTGGAAACGGCAATAGATGCTTTCTTGACGCGCCCCGAGTTTGGCGCCAAACCGAGGGTTATTTTTGTCAGAATCCGGCGCAAATCACGCCCAATCCGTGGTTCTGAACCTTGGTTCTGCCCGGGCAGGGAGCAGCAGGAGGTCGGATTTGCCCGGCAGGATGGGCGGCCTCCGTCCAAAACCGGCTTGGAACACTCAGTTTCCCTCCCTGAACGCCTTAGCGCCGCTCCCGGCAATAGCGCGAATCCAGGCATTATGCGCAGAATCGGCAAAAAAAACCTGAACATCCGATAAATCCGACACAATTTGATTGACACAAAGGCCCGAATATCGTATAAATAGTAGTGAAGTAAGGTGCACCCCGAAATCGACAGGGAAGGTGTGTACTTGGTTCTTTATTGAAGGGAGGTGATGAACAGCGACTCGAATGCAGATTGAGTTGGTTCTGTGGTGATACCACAGAACACGCAGTTTCCGCACGGAGGTCGAAGACCTTGTGTTTTTGAGGAATATCGAGCATCAGAGCAAATTGTGAGGAGGTTCAAGCTAAGTCTTTGCTTAGGGCTGACGAAGCCCGATTCCTCAAGAGTTCTTCTCATCCCGAGATTTGGGTGAGAGTTCGGCCTCTTTATACACCCAGGCCGGCTTTTTCTACACCTAACGGCTTGCTACACCCAACGGTTTTGCTACACCCAACGGTTTTTCTGCAGGTAGAGTGTCTGGGGGACAGACACGCAGAAAAGCGGAATTGTGTTTGTTTTGTATTGTCAATATTTGTTCGAAACAGGCGCGGGATGGTTAGGGTGAAGGCAAAAAGCGCCCGTTGAGAACAATACATGTTTCGGCCTATGGCCACAAAATATGGGATTTTTGTATTGTTTCGAAGGAGGAAAAGACATGTGTAAAAGACTGGTTTTATTAACTTCTTTTGTCCTGGCGCTGATGATGGTCGCTTCCGCGTCCGCCGATCTGACAGTTGCAGAGAATACCACTCATACGCTGGATGACGACCTTACCGATTCCGGTTTGGTTAGCGTCGCAGGACACCTGATAGTTGATTCCGGTAATATCCTGTTTCAGTCCCGGTCCGACCTGGATGGGCCTAATAACGTTGGAACAGGAGGAACCAGGCCTGAGATCACCGTCAATGGCGGTAATTTCCATATCGATGCGAGATTTGATATGGGCCAGGGCGACGACGCTTATCTTACCATGAACGGCGGCTTGTTCAGGGTTGGCAACGAGACCAGCGCGGGTGACAGCGGAGATTTGAAGTTCCCCGACGACCCCGGCGGGACCCACCGGATATGGCTCAACGGCGGAATTCTCAGGGTGCACCGTCTCCAGCTGGATAGCGGGCGCGATCCACAAATCATTGTGGGCGGCGGTGTATTGCAGATTGAAAATCTTGGTGAAGGCGACCCCGCCGGCTGGCTGACAGAAATAAATGAGGACATTAACGAACCTGTTCTGGTTCCTGCCGAAGGCTTCATAGCGGTCGTCATTACTTATGACGTGCCTGTTGCCGGCGGGGCCCAGGTAAGCGCTATCGCGGCAGGGCCATATGCTGAAGATCCGGACCCGGGCAGGGGCGCGACAGGTGTATGTCCCGCTGGTTTGGTTCTTAGCTGGACGCCCACAGAGATGATAGCAGACCCGAACCATGATGTGTACCTCGACCCCGACTCCGACGATGTCGCTCAGGCAACTCGTGACAGTCATGGGGACGTCCTGTATTATTCCGAGAACCAGGACAGCAACGACTATACCGTCCCGGCGGCCCTTCAGCTCAACACAACCTACTATTGGCGGGTTGACGAGGTCGATAACGCCGAGGAGGAAGTATGGGAAAGCCCCTTCGTCTGGAGCTTTACCACCGAGGATGGAAATGCTTTTGACCCGGACCCGCCTGATGGCCGCAAGGGTGTGAACCCGGCAGGCGTGGTCCTTAGCTGGACCCCTTCATGCATTGCAACTGCGCAGCAGGTCGTCTACTTCAGCACCGATTTCAACGATGTCAACACAATGCAACCCGGTGCGATTGAAGACACTGTAAGCGCCACCGATAACAACTGTCCGGTAGGCACCCTTGACACGTACAAGAGTTACTATTGGCGCATCAAAACGGACACCGGCGGCGACGGCGAAGTATGGATGTTCAGGACAGGTTACGGCGGGCTTGTCGCAAAAATGACTTTCGAGGGCAGCCTCGGCGCCGACCTTCCAGCCACGGAACTCGACACCAGCGGCAACAACCTGCACTTCACAACATTTTCTGCGCTGCATGACCCCTCTGCTGATGGCTCAGTCAAGTATGCCGACGGGCGTTTCAGCGGGACCTCGGCGGATTTCGAACCCAACGCAGGCTTGTACAGGCTCGATACGGGCACGGGTGATCCTCTGCGCCTGGACGGCTATCAGTACACAGTCGAGATGTGGATCAAGCCCGAAACGCTCACCGATGCCTACGGCGATATTACGTTGATTGGCAAACCCGGTGAGTCGTCGTGGCGGCTTCGGATCGTTGACCCCGGCGGCAACAACGAGCTGCAACAGACCCACAACGGCAACAACGAGACCGAGGGCCAGGTCCAGGTCGGTGAATGGCAGCATATTGCCGCGGTTTATGACCAGTTGGCTCCGGATGAGGAGCAGATGAGGCTCTACTACAATGGAGATTTGATTAACACCAATGATGAAGGCCCGAATCCTTCCGGCAATAGCGACCCTGTTGGTATCGGTATGGAAAGGCGGGCCGACGGCAACACGGCCGGCTATTTCGACGGTCTGATCGACGAGGTGAAGATTTGGGATATTATTGTCCTGCCATCGCCTGGATGTTCCACCAACCCCAACCCGCCTCACATGGCGGACCGCGTGGACCCATGTGACACAAATGATACGGTCCTTACCTGGACCCCGGGGCCGTTTGCGGACCACCACGATGTGTACTTCGGCACCGACGCCAACGTTGTGTATCAGGGCACGGTTGATGGCAACATGTATCCCGAAGCAGGCAATCTTGTGCTCCAACAGGGCAAAACCTACTATTGGCGGATCGATGATGTCGACGACGACCCCAGCGCCACGTATGAAGGCTTCCTCTGGAGTTTTTCAACCGAGGCTGTCATTGTTGACCCGAATATGATCGTCTGGTACAAGTTCGATGAGACCAGCGGCGACGAGGTCACGGATTCTTCCGGCTATTACAATCATGGCAGCATTGACGATGACCAGGACGACACATGGGATCCTTGTGACGGCAGGTTCCCAGGCTGTATCAGTTTCCATGAAGAAGAGCGTGTCGATATAGACGACAACGTGTTTAACTACCTTGGTGAGTCAATAAGCATCTCCGTCTGGTGGAAGGATGCCTGGAGAGATGGCGACGAAAACGATCACTTGGGCTTCGGCACTGATGATTTGCAAATGTTAGTGCGTGCGCCCGATAGCGCTGGTGGTAACCCCGGAGTAATCTGGCAAGCCGGAAACGATACCAATGACTTGGTTGAGTGGAAAACCAACGCTGATACCTGGAAGAACGACTGGCATCACCTTGTCTTTACCAAGAATGGCCCCGAAGGCACAATGAAGATATACTTCGACACCGTTGTCGTAGCTGAAACCAGTGAGGCTAACGGCACCACTCTCGGTCAGGCTGCCGCCGCTAATGAGGAAGGATTCAGGATCGGCGCCAACTATACGGATGGCGATTCCTTCCTCGGCAAGGCGGACGACTTCAGAGTCTATGACTACGAAATACCGCAGAGCAAGGTAGACGAGTTGTTCAGGGGCGGTGACGTCGAGTACGCCTGGGCGCCCGAACCCATCGACGGTGGGACCGACGTGCCGCGGGACGCAAATCTCACCTGGAAGCCCGGCGATTATACCGACACGCACAATGTCTACTTCGGCACGAGCTGGGATGACGTCAACAGTGCGACCACCGTCGATAAGGTAGCGACAAAGAATCTCGGCGACGAGGAATACGACCCCGGCCTAATGGAGCTGGGCCAGACTTACTACTGGCGCATTGATGAGGTGAACGAGCCTGCCACGTACAAGGGCAAGGTCTGGAGCTTCACGGTTGCCCAGTATGTCACTCTCGACGATTTCGAGCAGTATGACCTGGACCAGAAGGGAATACAGTACACCTGGTATGACCAGTATTCTCAGGAATACGGCCAACAGACGGGTGCGTGGCTGGAGCTTGCACAGGCGCCCCGAAAGCCGGTGTATCGCGGCGAGCAGGCGATGTCATACACCTACGACACGGATGACCCGTGGGCTGATTACTACTATGCCGAGGCCTGGCTGCCTCTGGAAGAGATCGGCGGTTTTCAGGACTGGACCTCCGTCGATGTTCGGCTGCTGACGGTGTTCTTCTACGGCCTGGCAGGAAACGACGCCACCCAGACCGAGCAGATGTACATCGGTGTGGATGATACCTGGGACACATACGCTGAGATACGCTACGGGGACAACGAAGGCGAAGCTTGGAGCGACATTCAGGTCGAAGAGTGGCAGCGATGGGACATCCCATTCATTTACTTCAGCGACGGCAACTTTGCCGCCGTTCCAGATGATGTGGACTTCTCGAGCATTGCCAACGTCTACATCGGGTTCGGCAACAAGCTTGACCCGGTGGCCGCCGGCAAAGGCATCGTGTTCTTCGATGACCTTCTCCTGAGCATGCCTATCTGCAAGCCTGAGTTTGGGCCGGTCGGCGACCTTGACGATGACTGCATCATCGGTATGGGCGATGTCGGCGCCATGGGCGAGCAGTGGCTCAGAGGCGACGTCAATGTGACCCCCGTTACGCAGCCCTCCGACGCGAATCGTGTTGCTCGGTGGCAGCTTGACGGCAACGCGAATGATTCGTGGCCGAACGCTTATCACGGGACTGCCGAAGGCGCCTACGAGTGGGTCGCCGGGAAAGACGGCCAGGCCATTGACCTCTCCGGCGGATGGGTCGTCGTCGACGACAATGGCGTCACGCCAAAGCTCAGGCCAAAGCATTACGTCAGCGTCATGGCCTGGATATACATTGATGGAGACGTCGGCGAAGACATGAAAGTCGTTATCAAAGGCGAGAACGACCGAGAGACCTTCGGTCTCGAAGTCGATAACGAAGACGGCGCCGCCTTCATCATGCGTGATGCTAACGACCTTGGCAACGTGTTGTCTGTCCAAAGCGGTGGTGGTACGATTGCGGGTAAAGAGTGGATTCACATCGCCGGCACATACGACAACAACGACCAGGTCGTTTACGTCAACGGCGTGGAGGAAGCCTCGGAGACCCGCGGCGCCATCGAGCTGTTTAGCGACGCCAACGACGGGCTCGGCATCGGCGGCAGATATGGCGACGGCGCCAGCTTCGACGGTAAGATTGACGACGTTCGTGTTTACGATCGCGCGGTAAGCCGCGCCGAGATAGCGTGGCTGGCATCGGGCGGCGACGGCATAGTGGAGCTTGCCTCCGAGGCCAACCTCTACAGCGGCGAAGACGACGAGGTTATCAACTTCAGGGACTTCGCAAAGCTTCTCGAGTCCTGGGGAGTTGAGCAGCTCTGGCCGCCGGAGCCGTAACCGCTTGATTCTATCGACTGTTGAATTTACTTGAAAATTCGGGGCCTGTACTTCGGTATGGGCCCCGTTTATTTTTGCCCGGGATGCCGCCGCCTCGTCGCCGCCTGCCGCATTTGTACCTCCTCGCTGTGGCCGCACCCCATTGCCGGAAGTCGCCCCACTCACCGGCAACGGCATCTCCATGGGGCTGTTTGGATGTAAGTCCTTTATAAAAAAGGACTTGTGTGCCAGGATGCGAACGACCCGGCGCCGCGGGGTAAGGCTCGGCTGGCAGTCGCACAACGTAGCGATTATAGGGCCTTTATTGCCCTTGCCGCCTCCGTCCGAGAATAGGCAAAAAAAATAAAAAAATTTGCTGGTTGGGGCAACTATACTATTGACATTTACGGACCAAAGTGCTAATTTGAGAATGATGAGCGTAGCACAACGTAGTGTTGTATGCTACAATGGTTGCCGGCTTCGGTGAGGTCTCGCCGGGAGGATGGGTATCCCCACCTGCTATAAGTAACGGCGAGCCGACAAAGGGCGGCGTTAGTTTTGAGGAGAGGAGAGCGATGAGAGCGAGGAGCGGCATACAGACATATCGAAGGTTTGTGATTGGGTCCGGCTGGGGGCGGTTCTCTCGAAGTCCGTTCGTCAGCTACACCGGCGCGCTGTGCAGCACGTTGATGATTGCAGTGACGCCTCGGCGCCCGGCTCTGGCCCTTGTCAAGAAGTGCATATCGTTGAATGACCCATGGAATGGAGGAGATGCCTATGGAACAACCTAACGAGTTATGAAAGGGACTGTTGTGGCCCGACGGATTGGGCGCGAAGTTTGAGTTTCTTAATCATTGGCAAAAACAACACGAGAAGACAGAAAAATCGGATCTTTGGAATTGGAGTAGTTTTGTCGGGGCGGTTTTTTGCCGCAGGGGACAAGGTGAAGGTGAAGGTATCGGAATTGTGCAATTCCGGCCCTGTGTCGAATAACGGCTCTTGACAAGCAGGAAGCTGTTAATGAGATGTTGTCAAAGGCGGGCAGATAGCAGTGGTGAAGGCCTTTTTTGCCCCCCCCGAAACAACGAACGTTTTGGCATGTAGCCAAAGTAATTCACAGAAAGTATCTTGAGTTTTTGAAGGAGGAGTATTATGTGTAAAAAACTGATGTTCTTAATTTCTCTTGTGTTGCTCCTGGGCTCCGTTGCTTTAGCTACGGATTATCAGTGGACGAACGAGTATCCCTGGAGCTACCTCTACATCAGCCCGTGGAACTGGAATCCGGTATCGCTGTATGGCGGACCCGGCGCAGGCGGCACGTGTCAGGACACGGCGATTGTCCAAAATGTGCCGGACCCGATCATTCTGGACACCAAGATTCAGGTCAACAACTTTAGGGTGCGCACCGACCAGTTCGATCACGACGTCTACTTCATCAAGGACTGCAACGTGTATATCTGCGACACCCTGGAAATCCGGGACGACCCCTACCAGGCGACCCTTACTATGGCCGACGACGCCATAGTGAGCACGAACCGTTTGCAGAATCACGGCGACAACGGCGACGCGATTATCAACATGACCGAGAACGCCCGGCTTATATGCAGGCGAGAGTATCGGTTCGGCGATGACGGCGGCGTGTACCACGAGCTGAACATGACCGACGACACCTACGTGTACGTAAGCAACGACGGCGACAAAATGCGCCAGAACGAGGGCGAGTACCATATCGACCTCAGCGGCAACGCAATTCTTGAGGCAGGACAGGTCAGGTCACGAGGCAGGTCGGACGACGTCACTGACACCTGGACCATCAGCGAGAATGCCCAGCTTATCTTTTTCGCCGGGAATTTCCGTTTGGCCGGCGGCTCGAGCAACTGCATCGTAACCGTCACCGACAATGCCATCGTTGACGTCGACGGCGACTTCTACTTCGGCGAAGACAATGACTGGTCAGGCCAGGCCGTTCTCAACATGGACGGTCAGTTGATTACTATGGGCGGCGGTTTCGGATTCATCGACGACGGCGATTCAAGCGGTTTTACGACCGTCAACCTCACCTGCGGTCTTATCAACACCGAAGACGAGTTGTGGTCGGAGACCGACAACTGGCTCGTCAACATCTGCGGCTGCGGCGTCTGGGTAGTTGACGGCGACATCGTGGACGACGTGCGTGAACAGGAGCTTCAAGGCCACTGGGTCAGCTGCCCGCAGGAAGACTGCTTCGGCAGAATCACCCCCAGAGGAAACCTCATGGTGGACTACAACACCCCCGAGTATCCTGGCAAGACCAAGATTTGGGTCCAGCTTATCGAGGGTGAGGTATGGGCTCCGATGCCCGTAAACGGCGCAACAGGTGTTCCGCCTATTGCAGAGCTTTGCTGGTGCCCGGGTGAGATCGAGTGTCCAAATCCGCAGTATCATATCTTCCTCAGCGAAGACAGAGAGGAAGTCGAGGCTGCCAGCCTGCACGCCTGGAAGGGCGTTCAGACAGGCAATTGCTACACGACCGAGCCGCTCTGTCTCGGCAAGACCTACTACTGGAGAATTGATACGGTCGGCGATTGCTGCATGTATCCCGGTCCCGTTTGGCAGTTCACAGTCGTGGACAGAGAGTGTGCCGAGGATATGGAAGCTTATGATGCGGGCAACCCGATTTGGGATACCTGGCTTGACGGCTGCGGCGATGAGCACGGCGTCGGAGGTAACGGCACAGGCTCATGTGTCTACACCGACACCGCCATCGCTCACGGCGGCGACAAGAGTATGCTTTACTACTATGACTGCAGCGGTGAGGACGTGATCGGCGACAGACGCGACTGCAACTATGCAATCGCAACCAGAGCCTATGATGGCCTCGACCTCTCCAGCAGTTGTGCCCAAGCCCTCGAACTGTGGTTCTATGGAGACCCCGGCAATGACGCAACCGCCCTCGAAGCCATGTTCATGCAATTGGTGGACGACAGCAACAATTCGGCTGTGGCCACCTACGGCAGCACGGCGCCTGAGTCCCTCGCGGATATGCAGGTTGCCGAATGGCAGCAGTGGGATATCGCGATTGCCGACTTCGCCGCCATTGACACAACGAATGTCGTCAAAATGTCTCTCGGCTTTGGTGACGTCACCAATTGCAACAGAGAAAAAGGCGGTTACGGTGTTATGCACCTCGACGATATCTGCATCTTTGCGTGCAGATGCGTAACAAAGTACGCCGTCGACGTCGTTGACCTCAACGATGACTGTGTGACCGACTGGAAGGATATTAAGCTGGTCGCGGATACATGGCTTGATGATAGGCGCTGCAACCAGTAATAAGCCCTGTCACAGGGACGTGAGCTTTGCATCCTTTGAGTTATGCAACTGATGTTTTGGACGTTTAGTCAAATTGATACTTAAATACAGTTTGGTTTTTGAAGGAGGAGTATTATGTGTAAAAAACTGATGTTTTTAATTTCTCTTGTAGCTTTCCTGGGACTGGCCTCGTCCGCCCTGGCCGATGATTTGATCGTTCCGTGGCCTGACACTTACACCGTCAGCGGGACGGAAGAGTATGACAAGGTTGAAGTCGCAGGCACTCTCATCGTTCCGCTCGGCGCAACCTTGATCGCCAACGATGAATCGAGGTGCGACGGCGACGGAAGCGATGGGCCAGGCGGCGCTGAGCACGCCACGGTTTTGTGTGACGGCGGTGACTTCTTCTGTAATGCCAGATTCAATATCGGCACGGACCACGATGGCCACCTCATCGTAGATGGCGGCGGCAGCTTCACCCAGCAATGCTGCGGAAGTGACTGGGAAGATGGTTTGAAGTTCCCGGACAATTCGGGCGGCGAGCACCGCATTTACGTGCTTGACGGGACGCTTAGCGCCTACAGGATCGAGCAGAAGCATGACCGTGACGCCGTTTTTTATATCGGCTGTAAGGGCCTGCTTCATGTCGAAAACACCGACGAGGGCGACAGCGACCCCGACGACTGGTTCACCAATGGAGATCTCTTGTGCGACCCTGGCTGCGGCGGCTCGATAATGATCTTCGACCTCGGCGGCAACGTCAAGGAAGTCATCTGCTTCGAGATTACCTGCAAGGCCTGGATGCCTAACCCGAGTGATGGCGCCAAGAACGAGGCCGCGGTCACCTGCGACATGATCCTGTCCTGGAACGAGGGCAACTGCACCACCACCAGCAAGAGCAGGAATTTCATCTACTTCGGCCCCTGCGACATCGTGACCAGTCAGCCCAGCGCGCCGACGGCGGGTTACAATACTCCGCCGCCTGCGGGTGCCTACCTTGGTTATACGTATCAAGGCATCGACACCAAGAACGTCGGCATGCTGCCTTTGTGGACCACCTACTGCTGGCGAATCGACCAGGGTTGTGCGGATGCCAGCACCTGCCCAGGCGACGTCTGGACCTTTACCACCGGATGTAACCTACTCGGCGGCGACGCCAACCTCGACTGCATGGTCAACTTCTTAGACTATGCTGCTGTCGCGAGCACATGGATGGACGAGCAGTTCTTCCCCGAAGGATGTACGCCCTAACCATAGCAGCCTGACGGCTGAAGCATAGCCTCTGGATTTGCATCTGTCCGGGGCCTGTACCGAAAGTTCGGTATAGGCCCCGGTTGTTTTTTGTCGACCCCACCGGCAAAAAACCGGAAAAAAACTTGTAATTTGCCGTCCCCAAATGATAATGCTGTGATGTTAGGCACAGTTATTACCGAATATCTCAACAGCCGACAGGGCGGACCGTGGGGCAGCGCACAGGTGAGCAATTTGAACGAAAGTATGGTTGTGGTAATGAGGTTTCGTATTGGAGGGCACTTGTGTTTTCTTTCGCACGCCGAGACGCTCAAGGTTTTTGAGCGGGCCCTTGTTCGCGCCGGCATAAGGCTCCGTTACAGCGAAGGATATAATCCGCGTCCGAGACTTTCGCTGCCGCTGCCCAGGAGCGTCGGCGTCGAGGCCGACGATGATTTGCTCTGTTTTGCCGTCGAAGGTTCGGAGGCCGTTGAGCAGGAGGATTTTAAGGGCCGGCTCTGCCCCAAGCTGCCCGCAGGATTCGAGCTGCGTTCCGTGGAGGTGCGGCGCGGCAGAGCGCCATTTCAGCCGGCGGAAGCAACCTACGTCCTTGAACTTCGCCGCGAATTTCTCACCGACGAGCTAAAGGCAGGGGCCGAGCGATTGCCGCATCAGCAGTGCCTTTACGTGCAGCGACCCATCAAGGGCGGCCCGCACACTCGAACCGTTGATGTGGCCCCCTTTCTCGAGTCGGTTGAGATTAGCGGCAATCACCTTCTTGTTCGGTGCAGGATAACCGACCGCGGCTCGATACGAATCGGAGAGGTTCTGGAGCTGCTCGGGCTGGATGCGAGTCATCTGGCCTCGCCCATTCGGCGCACCGCCGTCCAGTGGCAGGAGAAATATGGGTAACGGACGAATGTGACGGACGGACCGGCGGTAACTTTCACCGCGGGTCCTTATTCTAATATTCAATGGAGATAGCATAAATGGCAAGGGAAATGCTCATAAACGTCGCTGAGAGCGAGGAGTGCAGGGTCGCTGTCGTTGAGAACGGCAGCCTCGAGGAATTGTACGTCGAGAGGGCCTCACTCAGCAGCAGGGTCGGAAATATCTACAAAGGCAGGGTCGTAAACATCGAGTCCGGTATCCAGGCCGCCTTTGTCGATTTCGGCATCGGAAGAAACGGCTTTCTTCACATAAGCGACCTTCACCCGAGATACTTCCAAAAGGGCAGCACCGGCGACGAGGAGAGTATCGGGCGCCGCAAAGCGCTCAAGGAGCGCCCAGCGATCCAGGATTCTCTCAGGAAAGGCCAGGAGCTCGTCGTTCAGGTTACAAAGGACGGCATGAAGACCAAGGGGCCGACGCTCAGCACATACGTCGCCCTGCCCGGAAAGTATCTTGTTATGCTCCCGTGGATGCGCAAGCAGGGCGTCTCACACAAAATCGAGGATACCGCCGAACGAAAGAGACTCCGTCAGATCCTTGACGAGAGCAATCTGCCCAAGAGCCAGGGTTTTATCATCAGAACAGCGGGAGAGGGCTCCTCCAAGAAGGACATTCAAAACGATTTGCGCTATCTCGGGCGCCTGTGGGCCGCTATCAGAAAGCGGATTGACAGCGAGAAAACGCCCGCCGAGCTATATCAGGAATCAAATCTGGTTATACGCACTATGCGGGATGTGTTCAACAGCGAAATCAGTGAGATTATTTGCGATTCCGACAGTGTGGTGCGAAAAATCAAGGATTTCCTTTCCATATCCTCGCCTCGCATGAAGCGCAAGGTGACTTACTACAATGAGAAGGTCCCGTTGTTTCACAAGTATCAAATCGAGCAGGAGGTTGCCAAGATTCATTCGCGGACGGTTCAGCTCGAATGTGGCGGCTCCATTGTCATCGAGCAGACCGAGGCGCTCGTCTCGATAGACGTCAACAGCGGACGTTTCCGCCGGCACCAAAGCGCCGAGCAGACGGCGCACAAAATCAATATGGATGCGGCCGCCGAAATTGCAAGGCAGCTTCGCCTGCGGGACCTCGGTGGCCTGATTATATGCGACTTTATCGACATGCGCAATCAGAAGCACCGCAAGGATGTCGAACGCGCCTTTCGTAATGCGGTCAAGACCGACCGCGCGAGGTCGCGCATATTGAGGATAAGCCAGTTCGGCGTCGTCGAGATGACGCGACAGAGGATGAGACCCTCCCTCCAGTCGAGCACATATCTGGCGTGCCCACACTGCGGCGGCAGCGGCTTTATCAAGAGCCATGAGTCCCTTGCCATTGAGATTATTCGTCTGATGAATCTGGCGGCGTCAAAAGATGAGATCAAACGCGTCGAGCTTTTTGCCTCGCCTGAAGTGGCTGACTACCTTCAGAACGAGAAGCGAGCCGCCATAACGCTGATAGAGCAGGCCAGTGAGAAGCGTGTCATAATACGCTCCACCGCCAACTACACGGGAGAAAAGCACGATTTGGTCTGCTACAATGAGCGGGGCGCGACCGTGAGCCTGTAAAAGCAGCCGGCGAGTTGATGCTGCCGCCGGCAAGGCAGCCCGGTGACTTCCGCGCAGCAGGACCGCCGGCGCCCGTCGGAGCAGCGCAATCGGAGCAGGTGACAAAGGCGATGAAACCGAATCTTGCCGACATTAGGCTACTCGTGCTCGACGTCGACGGCGTCCTGACCGACGGTTCCATCCTCATCGACGCCGACGGCCGTGAGAGCAAGTCCTTCAATTCCGTCGATGGGCACGGCATTCGTCTTTGGCGCCGGGCCGGACTAAAGGTCGCCTTCATCAGCGGCCGCGCCGCAGACGCCGTCAACCACCGCGCGAGGGACCTTGAAGTCGAATACGTCTTTCAGGATTGTCACGACAAGCTGCACGTGCTCCAGGAGCTGCTTGAGCAGCAGCGCCTCTCGCCGCACCAGGTCGCCGTTGTCGGGGACGATTTGCCCGATTTGCCGATGATGAGATCTGCTGGCTTTGCCGCCGCCGTTTCCAACGCCGTTGACGAGGTAAAGCAGCACGCCGATTACGTCGCCGCACGCTCCGGCGGCCACGGCGCCGTCCGCGAAGTCATCGAATACATCCTAAAAGATACCGGCAAATGGGACCAGCTTATGAAACGTTACCTGCCGTAGCGACCTGTTTCTACCTCTTACCTGACGCCCCGCACTCGCCCAAGGCAGCGCAATGCTTCACCATTATGCAGCGATTTGCACAGCTCTGTGCGCCGCCTGTCTTCGCCGTGCCGGTCAAAAAAAGCCTGCGATTTCGATTGGCTCGACTGCTTCTGTGGTGGTACAATCCCATTCTTGAGACAAAGTATCGAGTCAGATTGCTTGGCCAATATCGTGAGGTGTTATTATGATTAAGATTCTGCCAGGGCCCTTCGGTAAGATGCTCGCCGTGTTTCGTGGTCAGGTCTCGCCGGTCTTCATATTCCTTTCCGTATTGCTCGGATTCTGGTTCGGGCTCACGCCGGGCTGGTCGGGCCTTCACGCAGTGCTCGTTGTCGTTGTCCTGCTCCTGAACATTCACCTCGGACTGTTTTTGCTGGCAGCGGGCTTGGGAAAAGCGCTCTGTTTTGCAGCCGCGCCGATCCTTTATCACATGGGTGTGTGGGTCCATAATTACCTGCCCGCCTTATTGGGTCTGTTGGCATCGGCGCCGGTGATAGGGGTCACGGACTTCAACAAATACTCGGTGGCCGGCGCCCTGGTGATTGGCCCGGTTATCGGAGGCGCCGCCGGGCTCCTGCTGGCGTCGGCCGTTATCCGCTTCCGCAGGATGCTGCTGAAATTTGAAGAGGGTTCCGAGAAATTCAAAAAATGGTACTCCAATCCTTGGGTGCACGTGTTGGACCGCCTCCTTGTCGGCAAGCGAACAAAGGATGCCAAATCGCTGTTTACCGCGAAAACCAAAATAATCCGCAAAGCCGGAGTCATACTGGCTGCGGCGGCCTTGGCTGTTTCCGTATTTGCAGCGACGTTGCTCAAAGACAATGTGATAAAGGACTATGTTGCAGCCACGATGACTCAAGCCAACGGCGCCGAAGTCGATCTCGATGGATTCAGACTGTCCCCGCTGGCAGGAGCCGCCTCCGTGTCGGGAATACAAGTGACCGATTCCAAGGAGCCGCAGAAGAACCAGGTTTACATAGGAAATATCGGCGCCGATATTAGCCTCTACGATTTGCTCCTGGGCAGGCTGGTCATGGAACAGGTGGAAGTCTCGGATGTCAGATTCGACCAGGTCAGGGCCGTGCCGGGCAAAGTCGTGCGGACGGACGCTGAGCCCAAGGCCCCCCTTTTCGACCCGTGTGATTTCAAGCTTGAACAACTCGACATCGCCAAAATCGAGACTTATTTCAAAGACGCCAAAGCCGTCAGGCAATGGCTGCAAAAAGTGCGCAACTGGCTGCCGAAGCCCAGGGAAAAAGCCGACGCGACTCGCCTGAAAGAAATACCGCAGAAGTATCTCGAGTATCTTCAGGCCCGCGTTCCTGCGCCGATGTCGCCTCGAATACTGGGCAAAAGTGTGTTGTTTGACAAGGTAGAGATGGGTTCGGAGCTTTTCGGCGAGAGCGAAATTTCGCTCGAGAACATAAGCGATTCCCCCCGAGCCGCACGGTTGCCGGTCACGCTGAGGATAAAGTCCCATGATACCCCGGCTTTGCTGTCTGTCACCTTTGACTATAGCTCGCCGGAGAAGGGACCGCTTGTTTCAGGCACTTTCGATGGCTTCCACCTCGATAAGATACAACAAGCTCTTGGCCCGAATGCAGGCCTTGTGTTCGGCAAAGGCACGGCGTCAGGCCGATTTGACGGGCAGGTTACGAGCGAATCGGCCGACCTTACCGTGAAAATTGACATTCGGGACATGGACGCTCGAGCACAGGGACAAGGCATTCTCGGACTGGGGCCGGAAACGACCTCCCAGGCTCTTGAAGTTCTCCAAAACCTCACTACCACTATGCGCGTCGTGGGACCCGTCAGTGAACCTCGCGTGTCGTTTGATGTTAAGGGCCTCGGCGAGCAGTTCAAGAACGCCTTGGTCAAGGCCGGCAAGCAAAGGCTTGCTGAGGAAATAGACAAGCAGATAGGCGGCAAATTGGACGGGAAACTGAAGGATACGCTGCCGAAGGATGTTAAGGACGTGCTCAAGTCGCCCGAGGATTTGACAAAGCGGCTCAAGGGCCTGCTCGGCGGAAAGAGTGACAAGAAAGAAAACAATCCATGACCAATGACCAGGCCGCAGCAACCACATCAACAGCTTAAAGGGTCCACAAGGTGAGAAAATTCTGGATCGGGCTTGTTTCTCTCGGCGTGCTGTCTGTCATATACCTGCTCTATCAGAAAATAGGAGCCACCGGCAAAATCGATCTGTCGACCCCGCAGGGATTCACCTACGACCACGCCGACAGTAACCTTGCCCCCGCGGGCCCGCCCGTCGCCGGAATCGGCGACCCAGGCATCGACGCACAGGTCGCAAGATTCGTCCACACCGACAAGAACAACAGGATAGACCGAGTCTTCGGTTTCAGAGAGCTGCTCCACAGGCAGGGCGACCAGTGGGAGTTGGCCAAACCCTATGTCACCCTTTACCAGCGCAGCTTCCGCTGCGACATAACCGCCGACAACGGCCAGATACGCGTCGAGAAAACCGGCTCCGGCCTCAGTCCAACAGAGGGCAGGCTCGCAGGCAACGTCGTAATCCACATCAGCCCCCGACGAACCGGAGGCGCCAAAGAAAGTTTTCTCTATCTCGATGACCTCACTTTTGTAAGCGAGAGGTCGCAGTTCACAACCCCGGGGCCGCTGCGATTCGTCTCGCCCGACGCAGTAATGGTCGGCACCGGCCTCGAGGGCGCCTACAACAGCGAGGCCTCCAGGCTCGAATACTTGAGGATAACCGATTTGGAATCGCTGCGTCTCAAGGCCTCGAAGGCCGGGCTTTTCGGCGGCGCGACAAGCAAGCCTGCCAAGCTCGCTGAACCGGGCCCGGCGCCTGACAAACAGGCCCCTATGTCCGTAACAAGCGCCGGTTCCAAAAAGCCCGTGCCTTCCGCAAGGACCACCACGCAGAAGACCCCGCAGGAGCAGGGACAATATTACAGGTGTTTGTTCAGCCGAGATGTCGTTATCGATACGCCGGAGCAATTGGTTCTGGCGCAGGATGAAATCTCCATCAGCAATATCTTCTGGAAGGGCGGTTCCGTTGAGGATACCAATTCCGCCGCCGAGCCTGAAGGCGCCGCGCCCGCCGGCGCCACGCCCACTCCCGCCGGTGCGCCCGCATTGCCCGCTGTTGCAGGCAGCCCGGACAAGTCGATGGCGCCGCCTGCGCCGGAAGATTTCGATGTCGTCGTGACGTGCCGCAACGGCATATTGGCAGTCCCGATGGGTTCTTCCCGCTCGCTTCAAGATTTTCCCGCCTCCCCGGACCAGCCGCCCAAAACGGGCCGGCCGGCCGCCGGTGACTTCGCAGAAAGGGCCGGCCGTACACTGCTCATTGCCAAGAGAATCGACCACGACGCCTCCGCCGGCAGCACCGTCGCCGCGGGCCCCGTCGAGCTTGTTTTCGACGTCAACGACCCCACCGGCCGTCAGCCCGATGCGCCGCCCGTGCCGGTGAAAGTCACCGCGAAAAAAACCGCACGCTTCCTGCCCGATTCCAATCAGGTCATCTTTGAAGGTGGCGCTGTTTGCACAATGGTCAGCAGCGATCCGAACGGAACGCAGCAACATACGCTCGCCGCCCCCACAATCACCGTGGACCTCGCAGCACCCGGCACAGCATCCTCCGATGATCTGGCCGCTGATATGAGGCGCCTCATCGCCGACGGGGACAGCGTGAGCCTCTCCAGTATCCGCAAGGCTGATGAAAAGGTGCTCAGCGGCGTCGAGCTCAAATGCCGACAGTTCGAATATGATACGCCCAGCCGGATGTTCACGGCCACCGGACCGGGCGAAATCAAAGTCGATAACTCCAACGCCCCCGAGCCGAATAAGCCGGGCAAAAAGTTCAGCTTCCACCGGCGATGCTACGCCCTCGTCCGCAACTTCGCCGCGCTCCGGTACTACATGGATGCCAACCGCATAGTCGCCGACGCCGCTTCCGACGCACTCCTCGATATCGGCTACGTCCCCGTCATCGATGCAAACTATGGCCAGGCCGTAAAGGCCGGCGCCGGACATATCGAAGCATTCTTCGATGAGACCATGGCCGGCGGTCTCGAGCTTTCCACCCTCAGCGCCACAGGCACAATCACCTACGACGATGGCGAAAAACAGTTCCAGGGTAACAGGCTGTTCTACGACGCCGAAGAATCCCTCGTCACCGTCCTCGGCGCCCCCGGCCGGCCCTGCCAATTCAATGGCACTCCCGTTGATGCCATCCAGTGGGACCCAAACTCCAACCACCTCTCCTTCGAAATCCCCGCACCCGGCACACTGCCGCTGGAATGATACCCGGCCGCCGCTTGTAGCGGTTAACTCCCATTGTCTGATTCTACAAGGCCCGCGGCTAATCGTAACTGACCGGCTCCTGCAGCAACACAATCATGTGACCATTGCCGTCGTATTTGAACACCTTCGCCTGTCCATAGCGCATCGGCTGGCTGTCATCCATCCGGAAACTCCTGGCCTGCCTGAGCTTCACATGCAGGCTAAGCTGGCCCTGCTCATCCAGGTCCATAGACGCCTCCCACCTGGTGGTGGCATGGCTTCCCTCGCCGACTTGAATAGAATCGAAGGCTATCGTCTCCAGCACCTGGCCCTCAGCGAAGTGTATTACCGTACCGTGGCTGTAGTTGGTAAGCGCATAAAGCGCCTCCTTCAGCTCCTGCGATTCAAGCCCACCAAAAGGCGCGTGCCACCGCGAGTTGTAGGGAATCTCCAGGACCTCTCCGCTCTTAAGCTCCACCGCCATCACACGATTTGCAAACTCGGGCTCAAGTTCCGCAGGACGCTCATACTTTCGGGCCTTTCGGCACAGCGCCAGAATTCCCTTTATCGCCCTGACATCCAGCGCGCTGCGAATATATCTCCTCTCGGCCGTGCCCCCCGCCTGCTCAAGCCTGAATACTTCAACCTTCTTTACGTCATCCGCATTTAGATTCCTCAGCCGGCTTGACCCGTCAGATTTCTCGCCACTCTTCACCTCACCCTGCGGCCCGGGAGCTTCTCTCTGTGCGTTGGCCTCATGCACCTTGGTTCCTACGAGCAACGAGCTGAAAATCGCAACCGCCAGCCGACCCGTCATTATCCACCGGATTTTGCCCTTCATAATTATGACCTCCTTAAATTAACGCCTCTATTGAACGACCTATTCCAGCATACAAGCAAGGGCAGGTCCGCTTCGACCTGCCCCTACAAAACTAACCTTTCCGACAGCGTTCGTCAAGTCAATGCGCGACTATATGATCCAAACGAGCCTCACTGCCCATTAGTCAGTGAACTCAAAGGTGAAGTCGTCCAAGTTGGGCGCCACCCCATATTCGTCGCTGTTGCCCCCGTCAAGTTCCTGTTCGCCGTCTTTGGCTGCAAGGTGCGAGGCGTCCACCGTGATCTTCACTTGGTAGTCGTCGCCTTCGCACCACTTGAACTTGAGCTTATAATCGAGGGTCACGGAATTTTCCACCGCCCAGCGGAAGCGCCCTATGTTGAGCGACCCACTGGTAACGTTGGCCGAGAGTATATCGTTGGGGTCAACGGTGTTGTCACAATGCGTGTCGAACTCGACGAACCCGGTGCCGCCGCTTCCTCCCGTACCATCGTCCGGATCCCAGGCGACTACTGACGGGCAAAGCGTCGTATCGTTGTAACCCCTCATGCCAAAGCCGTCCCTCCAGTCATCCTCACCATAGGTGAACGCATTCCCTGCCTTGCGTTCTGTTCCTGGATCTTCAATGGGTTCGGTGCCGTTCATGAGGTCGAACAGGAGTGCCAGATTGAATGCGGCGTCCGAAGCATTGACGTTCTCGGTGTAGCCAAAACCGGTCCGCCCGTGGCACTTCGCCAGAAGTGAACTGGCGCCGTCACTGCTGTGACAACACTCGATGTGCACAATGGCATGATTATCCGAAAGGGTAGTTTGGAAGTTACTCCCGAGCCAAGTTCCGGTAACGTATCCAACGTAGCAGCCCCAGTCGGAAAAGTGGTCAATCACACCCATGCCTGAGTCGGCTGTGCCGTCCCCATCCGGATCAGTCCAGGACGCCCAGTACGGGGTCGTACTATCCAAAATCTCATCTTGGTGAATGTTCGTGCAAACATCGATCAGAGTGCTATTGCCGTGCCCGTGTATGTGTAGAATCCCAACACCATCCGGAAGAGAATCCCACTCGGACCGCGTACAGTCCTCGAAATCCGAGTCCGCACCAGGGCCGTCATCTTGGCATCTCGTGATGACCGTGTAGCCTTGGTCTTTCGCCCCGCTAATGCCGTCTTCAATTGTATTTCCCGGACTCGTGCTCAACATCCACGCAAAAGGTTCCCATGTAACCAGTTCGTCATATTTCGGGCTATAGGCCACGTCGGCCTGGACGGGTACGCTCACAACAAACAGCCAAACGCCAATTAACCGTGTAAGTATCAGTATTCTGTTCCGCATTTTGAGTCTCCCAATCTATGAGCTTCCTCTGTTCTCGTTCCTTTGTGGGTCGAAACGCCCCGACAGCTTTACCGAAAATAACCGGTTTTTATGGCATAGCTGACATCCTTTCTTTACTGAGCAGCCTGTCTGCTGCGGCGGCGTTTGCCCAAATGTCCAAGCAGCAGTCCCAATCCTCCCGCCCCGATGCCACACACGCCGAGAACCAGCCAGCCAGTGGGGCCGGTTTGTGAACCGACAGGCCTGACGGCCGGGGGCAATAGGTTGGGCTCTTTCTCGGCTGGCGCTGTCAAATCAGGTACCGAAGACTTTCCCTCGAGCGCTATTTCTGCTGGGGTCTGCATCGCCAATTCCGCCGGCATTGATTCCATATTAGCCAGCCACTTGTTTGCGTCCTCGATGACCGGCCGAGCACGGTAACCATCTTTGAATTTGAGGAACCTCTCGGCAAGCTGAGGCGAGCCCTGAAAGTCGGTCACAATCCAACGCTCCAGTTCACCCTTCGGCCCTGAACGGATTAATCTTGCCTCTTCCAACGCCTTCAGCTTATCCGTATCGCTCGCGTCTGAGAGTAGTACCTCAAGGCCTTTGACCGCCCGTCGTCCCCTGACCACCCGCGTAAAGCCTCCCTTCTTGAACACCAATTGGTCTCTGCCGAGACGCCTCTCGTGGAAAGCAGCTTCTTCCTGCACTCGCTTCAGAAGTTCTTCTTTGCGCGGCGGATTCAAAGCGAAACCCCCTCCGCTCAGAGACAGGCTGACGAGTCTGTTCCGGCCGTCCTTATGAACCAGGCGAACAATGTCCTCCATATCAGACCATGAGACATCCTCAATTTCGCTACTTTTTCTGTAAGTTTCCAGCATCATGTTCTTGGCCGTTTCGTGGTCGAAGTGACTGTACAAATACCGCCATTTTTTTGACCAGTAAACGTCCCGAAGGTCCGTCCCCGCAGGATACGAATCGAAGGGAGACGAACTTGGCGGTGGGTCACCGGGGTCCTGCTCCACCTTATACTCGTAAATCGGGTATTCCGGCCCAGAGACTATCAGCACGTCGTTGATGTAAATGTCAAGCCCCCGACGCTCCACAACGTACGGGGCTTCGATGTACTTGCCTTCGTGAAAGAAGAAACTCTTATCTATCGGCTCACTCCGGCTTATGCCAAAGTCCCTGATCGCCGCCAAGTTGTCCGCTGCCGCTGTGCCCGCCCACAGCAAAGCCAGTAGTATTAGCAAGACAAACCCCGAACACCAGTTCCATTCTTTCCCATTTGCTGCGTTCATAAATTCACCCTTGGACAATTCATTTATTGAACACATCTTTTCGCCCTCAACTAACCTCGAACTTCGTATTAGCGCTTGTTCAGAACCCTTCAGCCAGCCGCAAAATCGCTGTCATAAATCAGGAAGCCCCCTTTGCCCGGCACTCTAAATACTTATTTTCCAAAGACTTAGGCCCAAATCTGTCGGATTGTGGCACTTGCCGCAGCACGTTATTTGCGGACCTTTACTCTACCCATTCATACTAAAGGCGAAGCTGACGTTACGATTGTTGATAAGCTTTTTGAGAAAATTGCAGAAACTCCCCGGCCCGTCTCACAGACACGAACTGTAACTTGCTTTCAGGCCTGAACTTACAAGCGAAAAATTTTTTCGCATCGTTCGGAGCAACGCAGCGGTTTTCTGACGTCGGTGGACGACCATGTACTCTGCAACTCCTGTCTTAGCAAAGGGTTATGAGCACTGCCGGCCGTTGAACTACCTTGAGCAGTGTCAGCCTTTGGCGTATTGGAATCAACCAATGCCGCTTGTTTTTGTCTGCGTTGTCTTTTGCACCGTGCCCAAATGAGATGGATTGGAAGTCGACGGCAGGGCCTTTGCGCCCAAACAGAAAAGCTCAGGCGCAGAGCTTTTCGAGGTCAGGTAGGTCCAATTCGTCGAGGTGGTTGACGACCTTTTCGGCCATTGATAGCTGCTCGGCGTCATACGAATTTGTTATGGCGACGGTGTGCATGCCGGCGGCCTTGGCCGCATCGAGGCCCCAGTGCGAGTCCTCTATGACCACGCACTGGCCCGTCGAAATGGGACTGTCGTGCCGCGTCTGGTTTAGTTTCTCCAACGTCAGAACAAAGCCGTCCGGATGAGGCTTGCCCTTTTTTACCTGCTCGGCGGAGACTATCACCTCGAAAAACTTCCGCAGCCCCTCCTTATCCAGAATCAGCTCAATCTCCGCCAACAGCGCACCGGAGCATATCGCAATCGGCACATGGTTCTCGCTCAGCATCCGCAGAAACGGCCGCACGCCGCCGATGATAGTGCCGCCGGTCTCGACTAATCTGTGGAAAATTTCCTCTTTCTGCTTAGCCAGGCGCTCAATGTCCTGCGGCCCCACCTTTAGCAGTCCCTTCTCGGCCAGCACCGCAAGCAAATCCAAATCGGTCAGGCCCAGGTAATCCCTATAATAGTCCTCTTTGGATATTTCTATGGCGAACCGGCCGAGCATCCGATTGAACGCGCGGAGGTGCAGAACCTCCGAATCCGTTATTACGCCGTCGAAATCGAATATCACCGCACGCAGCATCGCCGCACCTTTAATCGACCGGCACAGGTCCCACCAAGGCCCCGTAATTGGCGAACGTCGACTTATCGCCGGCGCAAATGCCCTCGGCCAGCGCCGCTATCTTGGGGGCGTTCCTGGTGATATACCTGTGCGCCATCATGGCCTTGCGCTGCTTCATCGGTATCATTTGGCCGTCGCCGTTACCCGCCACAGCGACCGGCACGTCCATATCAACGCTCGTGCTGGCCTGCCCGCAAAGCAGATAACCGTTGATCAAATCAATCGCAATATCCACCAGCGCCCGCCCGCACAGGTCCATATATTCGGCGCCCTGCTCCTTCACAAAGGCGATGGCCCCCTTTAGCTGCTCCATGCCCCGCGCGAGTTTTTCAAGCAGGTCGCTCACATGCGGGTCGTACTTTTGCTGTGCCAGCTCCTCGATGAATCTTTCAGCCGTGCCGCTGCACACCCCGCGCACCGCCGCCACGACCTGCAGCTGGCTTGTCCCCTCGTATATCGTTGTAATCCGCGCGTCGCGTGCGTGCCGCTCCACCGGATAATCCCGCATGTACCCGCTGCCGCCAAGCACCTGTATCGAATCGTATGCCGCGCGGTTGCACATCTCGCTGCAGTAATACTTGCTCATCGGCGTCAGCATCGACGCATATCTCCTGTATTTGCGAGAATCGTTCTTTAGCCGCTTGACCTCTTCCTTGTCCGCCGGCGGATTGAACTCTAACCGCTTCGCATAACCGATTTCCATATCCACCACCCGCGAGGTCTCGTACAAAAGCGCCCGACCCGCCTCGATGCTGATTTTCATATCAATCAGCATGTCACGCACCGCTGGCAGCTTTTCAATGGCAACGCCGAACTGCCGCCGGCTGGCCGCGTAATCCCGCGCCACGCGAAATGCCGCCTCCGCTATTCCCATCGACTGCGCCGCAATCCCAATCCGCGCCCCATTCATCAGGCTCATCACGTACGTAATCAGACCTCGCTGACGCTCACCGATGAGCTTGGCAGGGGCGTCATTGAAAAAAAGCTCGCACGTCGGCGAACCGTGAATCCCAAGCTTCTCTTCGAGCCTGCGAACCTTCACCCACGGCCCGCGCTCCACCAGAAACAGGCTCAGCCCGCGCCCGTCGGCAATCTCCGGCTCGGTCCGCGCCAAAACCAGCAGTATCTCGCCGCAGCCGTTCGTGATAAAACGCTTCACGCCGCGCACGAACCAGTTGCCCTGTGCGTCCTGATATACCGTCGCCGGCTGCTCCGTTTCGGTATCGTGACCGCTGACCTTTATCGCCTGCAAATCCGAGCCCGCATCAGGCTCGGTCAGCACCATCGCACCGGTCACCATGCCCGCCGAAAAATCATAAAGGTACTGCTGCCTGATTTCTTCCGATGCAAACGCGTTTATGGTTTCGGCTATTCCCTGCAGCCCGAATATGTTCATCAGCGCGGCGTCCGCACGAGATACAATCTCTATCGCCATCGAGTAAACCAGATTCGGAAAATTAAGCCCGCCGAACCGGTGCGGCAGCGTGAAACCCATCACCTCGGCCTGCGCCAGCTTCCGGAGGTTTTCCTGCGTCCCCTTGGCGTATGTTACCGAGCCGTCCTCGTTGAGCGTGTTTCCTTCGCGGTCCACATCCTCGGCCCGCGGCGCGATGAACTCTGCGCTCAACCGGCCCAGCGATTCGAGCACCATCTCGTAATTCTGCACCGCCTCATCGGCATCGTTCGGCGCGTAATCGAATTCCGCGGCGAACCTGAAATCCTCCTCGCAGACCCGCGCCAGCTCGCGGACGTCAATATGCCGGAAAAGAAATTGAATGTCCTCGTTGTCTGTGAAAAAATTTGCCATAGCTTATGCCGTCTCTACCGCCTCTTCTAATTTTTCTTCCTTTATGCCCTTTTCCTTCAGCGCCTTTATCATCTTGGGCACCACGTCGTTCAGGTCGCCGACTATCCTGTAATGGGCGACCTGAAATATCGGCGCATTGGGGTCGCTGTTGATCGCGATAATCTTCTGGCTCTGCGACATCCCCGCCTGATGCTGAATCGCACCGCTGATACCCACTGCGATGTACAGGCTCGGCCGCACCGTTGTCCCCGTCTGCCCCACCTGATGGTCGCGGTCGATAAATCCCAAATCGACTGCCGCCCGGCTCGCCGCCGGCGCCGCGCCCAGACAATTAGCCAAGTCCCACACCAACCGGAAATTCTCCTTGCTGCCCACTCCGGCGCCGCCCGCCACAATCACCCGCGCCGCCTTCAGGTTCACCTTCTTAGGCCGCTGGTGCTCCTCCAATATCTCCAACGGAGCCTGCGATTCGGACAACTCCGCCTTCTCAACGACGATTTCACCCTTGCGAGTGACATCCGCTTCGGCCGGGGGCATAACGCCCTCCCGAACCGTCGCCATCTGTGGCCAGCGGTCGTAATTGATGATTGTCGCTATGATGTTGCCGCCAAATGCAGGCCGTATCTGAAACAGCAGGTTCCTGTGAAGCTCACCGTTCTTGCCCGCCGCCTGATGGTCCCCGATCTGCAGGTCCGTGCAGTCCGCCGTCAGACCCGCCTTCGCAGCACTTGCTATCCGAGGCGCCAAATCACGCCCTGTCACCGTCGCCCCGTACAACACTATCTGCGGCTCATATTTATGAATCAAATCGTATATCACCTTCGCATAACTGTTCGTCTGGAAGTCCCGCAGCAGCGGATGCTCCACCACATACACCTTGTCCGCACCGAAGTGTATCAGCTTCGACGCCAGCCCTTTTACCTTGTCACCCAGCAGTGCCGCCGCCAGCTTCACGCCCAAAGTATCCGCCAGCCGACGCCCCTTGCTCATAAGCTCGACGGGCGTTTCTTCCAGCCGACCGCCATGCTGCTCGGCAAATACCCAAACCTCGCCTTCTCTGTTTACATCTATCATAACTCATCCACTCATTCACCCATCTACTCATTAACGCATCTACTCATCTACGCTTCTTATGCGATTATCTTGTCCTCGATCAGCTCATGTATCATCGCCGAGATACCAGCCTCGCCCGGCTCGATATCCTTGCTCTCCTTGGCCGCCAGTACAACGCTCTGTATCCGGTGCACCTTCGTCGGCGACCCGCTCCGCCCGCACCACGTCAGGTCCGCGCCCAAGAAACTTAAATCCCACTGCTTTATGAGCAGCCCTTTCTTGTCCAGTTCTGCGCATCGCCGCTCGACAAGCTTCTTTATGGTTGCCTCGTCCGCGTCTGCGTTCTCGGCCTTGAGTCTCTGCGCAATCTCAACCGGCGTCCGCGCACTCTTGTACTTCATCATCTTCTTCGCCGCCGCCACCCTCGGCTCATTCGCATCACTCGTGACCGTCAGTAGGACCGGCAGCTTCGTTCTGACCATCTGCCACCCGTTGCCGATGTTCCGCCGCACTGTAATTGTCCTGCCCTCTAATCCCGCCAGCTCCTCCACGTAGGTAATCTGCGGCACGCCAAGCTTCTCCGCCAACTGCGGCCCAACCTGCGCCGTGTCACCGTCTATCGCCTGCCGGCCGCAAAGCACAATATCATAATCGAGCTTCCGCACCGCACAACTGAGGATATAGCTCGTCGCCAGCGTGTCGCTCGCCGCACAGCGAATGTCCGTTACCAGCACCGCCTCATCGGCCCCCCGGTAAAGCGCCTCCCGAAGTATGGCCCCGGCCGCCGGCAGACCCATCGTTATCACCGTTATCCGGCCCCCATGCCGCTCCCTTATATCCAGCGCCAGCTCCAGTGCGTTGAGGTCCTCCGGGTTGAATATCGCCGGCAGGGCCGACCGATTCACCGTCCCGTCATCGTTCATCGCCCGGCCCGTTATCCGCTTCGTATCCGGAACCTGTTTTGCCAAAACAACACAATTATAAGCCACTTTTTGGCCTCCATTGGGTGGTTCTCTACCATTCCTATTTACGTCAGAAAGCTCTTAGTGTACCGGCATTTGCATCCAAGTCAACCCAAAAGGTCAGTTCCCCGCGTCGCGGGTGCGTTTCTCATGTTTGTAGGTGGGTTCTTTGCCCGTATTGCTCTGTTGAGAAGCTGCTGGGGTATGCACGGTCATTTCGACCGAAGGGCCGCTTTGCGGCCCACAGCGGAGAAATCTGTTTGAGTAGATTCCTCGACTACGTCCGCCTTTGGGGGACTGCGCTCGGAATGACGCGGGCAGGTCCCTACGGCTGCTTTCAGAAAGGACAATTTCGCGGTTTTCAACAGAGCGTGCGTCTAACATTGCCCCCGTTGTTATTCCCGCGAAACTTGTGCCAGCGATAGAGACTTGTCCGGGCTTTTCTCAACCCTCCGTTTAACAGACAGAATCAGTTTCTCGTACGGGTCTTTCCTCACTTGAAAAAAGTGCAGGATTTGCAGAAAAAAGACGTTGCTTGCTTGCGATTGAAGGAAGAATTTGATATTATAGTTAAACGGAGAAATTTTGGGTTTATAGCCAAGTGTTTCATGGAGAAAATATCGGCTGGAAAACTTGGATGAACGTCCTGGTTCTAAAGGCAAATGGGAGGAGGTTCTTCGCTGAATCGGTTTGTGATGTTTGAATCTAATCCTGTCGGATTTTGAGGGAAGAACTCTTATGGATGGCGAGAAACAGGGAATCGGCAAGACCTTATACGCATTACGAGGATGTTATACATCATTGGTGGCCTTTATCTTGCCTGTCGCGGTCTTAATTTGGTCAGATTCAAGTAGTCAACCTCTGATTGCGGGCCAAGTACAAACGGGGCACAGGACCTCCCAGAAGCTTGATGCAAATCAGGGGTGTCCGGTTCTATTTGCCGATTCAAGTTTTTCGTATGAGGAGGAATCGGCCACTAACATGGTGGGGGTGATGCGGAGTCGAATAGCTGAACTTCGACCTAATCTATTGTCTGAGGATTCCTGGCGGCAAGCAGATGTTCTGCGATTCAATCTGTTTGATGACGTGGTTTTGGACGGCGTTGTTACCAGGCGTATAACGCGTTCGCCCTCAAGCTACAGCTGGTTTGGGGAAGTAATGAGCGAAGAGCTGGGCACGTTCGGTTTAGCGGTTGAAGAAGACGTTTTGATCGCCAACCTCAGCGTTCCGGGAAAAGGCGCGTATCAGATTCGATATCTACCAGACGGTTTATATGAGATAAGTGAAATTGATGAGTCGGCGTATCCCGGATGCGGTGGAGGGATCGAAGTTAACTATCCGGAGAATACTGAAACAGAAGGTATTGTAAAACAGGAAGGTTATGATGCTATCGTTTCGGCTGATGATGATGGAAGTGAATTCGATGTCATGGTAGTATATACTGCCAAGGCTCGGGACCACATCGGAGGAACCGCCGCCACAACAGCAGCGATTTATTTGATGGTTGATCAGACTAATGTTGCCTACCAACACAGTGAGGTCTTTCCGCGGCTGCGTTTGGTCTATCACGGTGAAGTCAATTATAATGAATCAGGCGATTCTTATGCGGACTTGTCTCGCCTGAGGGGAACCAGCGACGGGTATATGGATGGAGTGCACGGTTTGCGCAACAGTTATGGAGCGGACCTGGTTTGTCTGATATCGGCACGTGGTATTATAGAGCCGTGCGGCTTAGGGTACGTGATGCAGAGTTTGTCGTCGGGCTTCGCTTCAGCGGCATTTACCTGGGTTGGTGATGATTGTATCGGCCATACTTTTGCCCATGAATTAGGACACAATATGGGATGTCATCATGCGGTCGGAGACAGCGGACTTACGCGGGGAGAGGGCTTATATGACTATTCTCACGGGTGGCGATGGTATGGCGACAGTGGAACTCAGTTTAGGTCAATCATGGCTTATTCGCCCGGTTCAATGGTGCCATATTTCTCGAATCCCGATATTCTCTACGACGGCCAGCCCACGGGCAGGGTGGACCTGGAGGATAACGCGCGGTCGATAAATAACGCTGCTTTTACGGTGGCCAACTGGCGGCAATCTACAGTGGCGCATACGGCGCCAACGGCCGAAGACGCCATTGTATTTGTGCAGCCGGGGGTTGCAGCAACCGTTGAGCTTGAAGCCCACGACGATAGCCATCCGAACCCGCCCGCGATGCTCAGCTATGTAATTACATCTCTCCCGACAAAAGGAACTCTCAATGATCCATGCGTCGGAAGAATTGAAACCGTTCCTTATGCGCTTGCCAATAATGCTGATAAGGTTATATACACTTCAGTGCCTGACCTCGTTTGCCCGGACACGATGACATTCATAGCGGACGACGGAGGGGTCCCGCCTGAGGCAGGACAATCGAATGTTGCGACGATACAGTTGAAGCTTGGCGGAGATATCTATTCAGCAGATATGAACACAAATCCGGGTTGGCACACGCCCAAGAAGTGGGCGTGGGGTGTACCTGTCGAGCCTGACTGTTGTCCGGCTTATTCCTATCCCACGTCAGGTTACACAGGGAATAACGTTATCGCATACAACCTTACCGGAAACTACGCAAACAGTATGCGTTCAACGTCATATACGACGACTCCGGTGATTGACTGTCAGGGATATGAGAATGTTGTTTTGACGTTCTACCGATGGCTGTGGGTATATGCTTCAGACGAGGACCACGCTAATATTGAGGTTTCCGTCGATGGGAGTAACTGGATTGAGATTTGGCATAACGGCGAATCAGATATAACCGACACTACGTGGAAATATATGGAGTACGATATTTCGGCTATTGCCGACAATCAGCCGGCGCTTCAAATCCGATGGGGGATCGGGCCGACGAATGATTACCTGTATTACCCCGGCTGGTATCTCGATGATGTTCGAGTATCAGGAGCGGTAATTCCGCAGGGTCCTCCAGGCGACTTTGGGCCTGACTGCCGGGTGGACCTGTATGATTTTGCGACTTTAGCTTCGGCCTGGTTGTCCAGCCCTGGTAATGAAAACTGGAATCCTCTCTGTGACATCAGCGTCCCGCCGGATGATGTAATCAACGCACGTGACCTTAAGGTATTCACCGACAATTGGCTCGCAGGTATTGAATAGCTTTATTGTGCACAGACTTGAACATTTTTAGAGGATTGGTTTGCCTGCCCAGCCCATGGGCTGGGGCGGTTAGCCGTCGTAGTTGTAGCTTTCGGTTATCGCCCCGGCGGATGTTGCCAGATGCCGCACCGAGCCGTGCCCGTCGCACAGGAAATAGTTCGGGCTCGCCGTTCCTTCGGCCTGGGCAATCGGATCATGGCCATAGACATAGACCGTATTGGCGTCGCCCGCAACCGGCTTGTGGCACCGATAAGTCTCGGCGGCGGCCCTGCCTGCCCTGGTGTGGCCCTTACAGCCACGCCGTAAGGGGCCTTTCCCCGCCCAAATTCCTGTCCATACGGGGGGCGGCAAACCCGTCAAATCATGGTCCTTGTTTGCCCAATGGGCCGGTTGTGCCTGACAGAAAAAATAAAATTCTTATTTTTTTTTGTCGCCACCCCCTTGCAACCGCCTGCAATTTGCGGTAAGATATATTGTACCAGGTCCGGGCGAATTCCGCTTTTTCCTCTCCCTCCCTCCGCCTCGTCCGGACCTGCTTTTTTCCATCAGCAGCCGCAAATCCGTGAATGAGAACCCTTGCGCACGTGCCTGAGACCCTTGTCCTCGGCGCCCGCAGAAAACGCCTTGACATTTGCCGCAGCATCTGTCAGAATATTTGTGTGCCGCCAGGGGGCGGCTTCGAAAGAAACGGCACAAGCTGACCGAACTCTAACTGATAGGTGAAGAACGAAATGGAGCTGAATCGTCGCCAGGTCTGCCAGTTGCTCGCCGCCGGACCGGCCGCCGTCACTCTGCTCAACAATCCACTATTTGCCGAGGAGAAAAAAACCATGCGCAAGGTACTGTTGCCAATCGGGGACGGCTCGGAAGTCCTCGACACCATGTACGCCTATTATCGCATCCAGGAAGACGACTTCCAGGTCGTCGTCGCCGGCCCCGAAACCCGGCACTACCATCTCGTCATCCACGAGATTCCCCCGAACTCGGACGTGCCCTGGGACATCACGCGAGAGCTGCCGGGCTACCACTTAAAGGCCGAGATCGCCTTCCGAGACGTCGACCCCAGCGAGTATGTGGGCCTCTATTTATCAGGCGGACGCGGGCCGGAATATCTCCGCTACAACAAAGACCTCTTGCGAATCACACGCCATTTCTTCGAGACCAACAAGCCCGTCGCCACCCTCTGCCACGGCGTAGAAATCCTCAGCGCCGCCGACACCATCAAAGGCCGAAAGGCAACCACCATTCCAAAGTGCGCCCTGGACGTCGAACAGGGCGGCGCAACCTACACCGGCGAACGATGCGTCGTCGACGGCAACCTCGTCTCCGCACAGGGTAAGAAAGACCTCGCACTACTGCTCAGGGCCTTCATGAAAATGCTCAACGCCTCCGCGAAAAAATAGCCCGCTCTTCTCGTCAGCCGACGCCGGCATACCTCGGAGACCTCAAAGCGAATAAGCACAGTGCCCCCGCGCAATTAGGCCGACGGCATCAGGGATTCTCGTATGTCCCGTACAAGGCCCGTCATCAAAGCAGTCGGGTATTGTTCTGCCCACCATCAGCGGAAGAACACCGTGCATGTTTTTCCAGAGTTCAAGGCGGAGATAGCGCAATACTGAGCGAAGCGCGAGTATATTACGGCGTCGTGTTGAATCTCGCCCCGCAAAAAGAGACAAACGGAAGCACGTTGCATTTGATTGTGTTAGCCGTCGACTACTGCGCCACCAAAGCGGTGAACGGAATCTCAAGCTTGGGTAAATCCGAGTCGTTCGTGTTTGCAACAATCTTACCCTCTATAATGCCCCGCTGTAAGGCGGCGCTATTAGTCAACGTGATTTGCCAACTTGTTTTGGCGTAGTCAGTGGGAAACACGGCACCCACAATCCCGTCCAGGGTTGTGCTCGCACTTCTAATCTCGAATGGCGTCGCTGTCCTGCTTCTCACTATGATGTTTTTGTTCAAAGGGCGCTGTTTGGACAACAAACCCAAGAAGACTTCTGGCGGTTCAACGCTAATGTGGGGAACAATGTTTCCAGAAATATGGAGCGTGGCACTGGGGTAGTGAGGATTGTACGTGTGAAAGACGACATCTTCTTCAAGCGCCCCAAGGGCATTGTTCGCTTCGACCCGGACCTCTAAGTGCAACACACGCGTGTTTGGGTCTATGCCTTGAATCCGATTGACAGATATCATCGGGGACGTGGGTTCAATGCTTTTGAGGTACAGGGGGTCGTATCCAATTCTCCTGAGACTGACGGACTCGCAAGTAATAGAACCTTTGACCGTATCGCCGAGATAGAGACAAGCCGGCTCCAACAGAAGTTCACCTGTCTTGGAAACTTGGCCAGCTATCTTTAGAAAGAACCAGCTCTTATGCGTATTGGTTGCGCGAGTAGACGCAATGCCGACGATCCGTTTGGTAATGTGCCCTATGAGGCCGCTCGTATCGATGAGGACTTCTATCTTACCACGTTCACCGGGAGCGATATTCTCGGTGAAGTGCTTGACCTTTAGACATGGACAATCAGGTTTGAGTTGGACAATAGCCAAGGGCTCGGAAGCAATATTCGTGAACGAAAACTCATGCTTCTTCGTGGTCCCTGGGCGAACATCACCAAAATACCAGAGGGGGTCATCAAATTGTAATCCTCCATGGATTGTGGGCGGCCCCGGCTGGTCTGGCAATTGGTCGTCCGCTCTTGGCTGGCCGATCGGGTAGGTATGAACTGGGAGGGGATGCTTTGATATACATAGGACGTTGAAGTGGTCGCGGGAAGCCAGTTCGGCACGAGTCATTTTGCGGATAGCACGAGGCGGATCAATGACCGTCACGCCCCTGTTTTTGCCAAGACCCAAAAGGACAAGGAAGTGATTTGGGGGCCAATGAGCAATCATAGGGAAGGCACACTCTTCGATCCGTTGGCTGTTGATACGCACGCCAGCGGCATGTAAGCCCATCTTTTCAGCTGCCTCGGCTATTTCTGCGAAAGAGACTTGGCCGCGGCTGTTGGACCTGAGGAGTTCTCTGATCTCACCAAGGGGTACTTCGGTTCCGAGCAAACCGCCGACGGTTCGCAGGCAAACGGCTCCGCAGCAGGATTGCCAGCTTTCGAGCTGCGCCGTTTTCGCCTTCGCAGATAAGACGAGAACAACTGCCGTGGTCACGATAGCATAAGCCGGGGGCGCTTTATGAACTCGCTGTTTACTCGGGGACAAGTGTTTTTGCGAGGGAGGTCTGGTCATTGGGAATTTCGTCTCCGTATCGAAACACACCTCCAGCGTACTATCAGTGCTGTGGCCAGGATGAGAAACAGACACAAAGCGATCGCGGTGACGCGCCAGACTAACGCAAGGGTTTTGGTGTGGTGGGTGTTGTTTGCGGTCGCGGGTGGAAGCGCTCCGGTGTCAGAGAACAACGGTTGGTTGGGAACATCGTCCAGTTGGAGATCAACACGTGGATTCTGTTGATTTTCTGCGGAGCCTGTGTCAGAACCGTGTTTGATTTCCGAGAAGGCGTCCTCCAGCGCCTTCGTTACGAGTTTCTTGACGCGTTCATCACTTATCGGGCCTTCTCCGATAACGTACTCTAAACCACTCACAGCGTCTCGAAAGAGCGTTCCCGGAGGCAAACTGTCAGGTGAGGTGCTGAAAATCTTGTCATTGATCTCAGGATTGAGCTGAAGTGTCCTGATAGTAAATGTGTGTTTCTGAATTTCCCAGGGTTCGCCATCTTCGGCGACGAAGTTTCTTTGAAGCACAGACTTGATGGCCCACCTTCCGTTTTCCAACTGGATGAATTCCGTGGTCTCCATCCGTTTCCTCAGTGTTCCGTTGGTCCGTCGGAGCTCAGCGACCACCGGCAGGCAACAGCGAGCAGGGCACAACCAGTATGTCAGATTATATAGAACTTTGTTTATCTCGATAGGCGCACTTACTTTGAAGGCCGGCAAGTCACCAACCTGCTCGGCCTGAGCTTCTATGGTCAGGTGCGGGCTTGAAAGCACGTCGTCCGGCATAGCCCCGAAATCATAGCCAAGAAACTTTGCAGGATTGCTGTTCCCCGCGGCCAATATACCTGTGTCAGTGGGGTTGCGAGCGGCTCGACCTCTCTGCGTCTCGGTGTCGACAGATCCTGCAGTGGTGTAGTAATCCAGTATACATTGTCCATCAAAAACCTTATAAGCAGGTGAGTTATCAGTACCTACGGATAGGGCGACATCAGCAATACCGTCCGGCGGGCTCGCTGTCCCCAAGTAGAGAAATGCCCACCTTTCCTTGCCATGTTTGCGAATATATTCCTCTGCGGTATATGTTTCGGGTTGGTGGTCTCTGTCGGGGTGAGCTTCTATCCATTTGGGATCCGTCTCATTCTTGTACTCGATTATCATTCTGACATCATCCATGGCCGTCTTGGCGGCTGTATAGCCTTTGAACAGCAATGTGCGCATTTCCTCCGCGCTGGCAGCAGGCTCGGCGCCGCGGCAGAAGGAGACAAGGCTGGTAGCCAACAGACAGATGATAAAAGCCGGTTTCATAGTAATTGCTCTCCAATATTACACGGTTCTGTTGCCGCGATGCCCCCGAGTGAAGGAGCGTATGTGAACAAACCTGCAAAAAGAAAATTACAGCCTCAAGGGGCCCCGTTTTTGGGGCCCCTTGAGCAATGTGCATGAGAAAGTCAAGAGCCTCATACTAACAAGGGTCGCCATGGGCGGTAGCGATAGTTCTGCTACCAGTTTCCTCGCTACTGTGGGTTCCAAGGCAGTCCTCGTTGTTGTTCCAGTAGAGCCACTTGGCGCTGCTATCTCCACAATTTATGTTGTCAGTCATGTCGCAGTTCTGGCCGAAGCTCGCACCGCCGCACACTTTACGGTATGGTCCCGAGTTGAATTGCTTGGAATTACTCGAGCCTGTCTTAATGCACTGTTTACAATTGTCTTCATCGGCAGTACCAGTTTCTTTGCAGCAGCTAGTACTACAACGCTACAAAGATTATATCTGTTATTGTAACTCGTTTATTTGCAAAGGCTTGTGTTTGCAAAAGGGGCCAACCAAAACCTGTGATAAGATGATGTTCCCAACTCCGGCGTTCTTACTTGCTCCCGTATTGGCCACAATGGCGTCCTGAGTGCTGCGGGCTGGCAACAAGAGCAGAAATGGGAGAACCCGTTTTCCATGTTAAAACGGCCGAAAAATGACCTTCATAGCGTTGTAGTACTAGACGAGCCACCGATAAAACGGGTCATTTCTGCGGTGCTTAGGCATTCGGCATCTGTCGTCGCCAGCTCGTGCTGAGTAATAACTACTGCGCCGAAGATGAGAGCGATTACTGCCACCGAGCCGACAAACTGGGTAGTTTTCATGGCTAATTTCTCCTTAATAGAAGTTAATCATAGAACCCAAGCAAAGCTTCACTTTGCTACCAGTCATCGAACAATTCGGGCCTCATAGGCATCACCTCCTTTCAGGCGCTTCCGCCTGTTATTTTGTAGATAAAAAAATTGCGGATGCGGAGCACAGATGGTCTCTATGGGAGTTTTGGCCCTGGATACGTGACTTGCACCAAGTTGGTATTGGGCAATAACCACATATTGCTCACCGCATTCCAAATTGTCAATAAGCTCCTATAGCTTCCTGATACAATTGTGGCCGAGATTGCAGCGATTGCAAGCGTTTTTTTTCACATTTTCCATGGTTTTGGTTTTTTTGGGGGGGGGAGGGTAAGTTGTTTATTGACAGGCGGTTACGGACGAAAAAAACTTTTTCGATGGCAGCGGTTAAGGGCGGACAGAAACAGTCAGCCTCGCAACTGCGTAACTTGCGCTAAGTCTGCTTCAGAAGAAGAAAAACCATGACCAGAACCGCGATGGCGGCCACCACCCCTAAAAGCAGCACCGCCGCCTGGTATCGAGCCACACGCTCGTCTTCCTCGACTTTGTCCTCTTGCTCCGATTCGATGGCCTCGCCTTCTTCGAGCTTCTCAAGCTCCGACAAATCAAATCGCTTGTGCGCCCGCAGCGGAGGCTGCCCGTCCCGAAGCGCCTCCAAATCCACCAGAACCTCTTCCATGTTGTGGTAACGGTCCTCTTTTCGCTTTGCCATCATCACTTCGATGACTTCCGAGACGCCCGCCGACAGCGACGTATTTATATGGTCCGGCGGAATCAGCTGCTCCTTCAGATGCTTCTTCATCACTTCCGTGGGGTCATCCGCCATGAAGGGCACCCGCCCCGTGACCATGTGGTAGAATGTCGCGCCGAGGCCGTAGATGTCGGCGCGCCCGTCGATGTCGATTCTGCCGCGAATCTGTTCCGGCGCGATGTAATACGGTGTGCCGTATGCCTTTCCCGCCTCCGTCTGGGCCGTTTCGATGTCGGCCGTGGCACGTGCCAGACCCATGTCGGCGAGCTTGACCACCCCGGCGGGGTCAATCATGATGTTCTTGGGCTTGACGTCGCGGTGAATCAGCCCTCGGTCGTGTGCGTGAGCCAGCGCGCGTGCCACCTGAATGATGATGTCCAGTGCTTCGCTTTCTTTGAAGATCTTGCCGGCGGACAGGTCGTCGTACAGCGTCTTTCCCTCGACGTATTCCATGACAAAATAGTGGTATCCGCCCGCCTCGCCGACGTCGTAGGCCTGCACGATGTTGTTGTGATTGAGCTTGGCGGCCGCCTGACCCTCTCGGTAGAAGCGCTCGACATATTCAGGGTTCTCACTGAATCGCTTGGGCAGAATTTTTATCGCCACCATTCGGTTGAGGCTCAGCTGCCTGGCCTTGTAGACGATGGCCATTGCGCCGGCGCCGAGCTTGCCCTGGATTTTATACCCCGGAATCTGATGTGCGATGTCCTTTGCATCTCGGATGGTGGATTTCAGTCTTTCGGCCTGAGAGTTGGTGATGTATCCGAACTCGACCATCAGGTCTCGCAGCATCGTGGGGGTGACTTTTCGGCGATCCTCCAATTCCTGCAGGCTGTGGCGGAGCTCTTCGTCGGTGCACAATCCCTGCTCGACGGCAATCTTGCCAAACATGGTATCGTAGCTGGTTTCGTTTGTCATCGAGTCTTACCGCCACAGTTCCTGTTCGCGCCGGCCAAGTTCCGTTTATGGCTGTTGCGGCGCCAAAATTTTGCCTCCAACGGCCGAAATTGGCTTTGGCGTATCCGGCCGCTCGCTCTTCAGCTCGGCGTCAGTCAAAGACGCCATGATACCTGAATTATCGGTCCCCGGATGCAAGTTGTCAAAAAAAAATACCCTTCTGAATATGATTTTGCTCCTGCTCAAGCGGACTCGATTGACTCGCGCCCAGGCCGGAGGATTTCCGCCCATACGCATTGTTTCCGCTGAAAGAGACGTCCAAACCGATTTCCCGAGGTATGCGGACCCAGTCGCTGCGGTATTTCTGAAAGGTTGGCGGCAGGCTCTTGGAATCTACAGCAGGCGCGTCAGCGTACCAGTTGGTTCTCCCATCATCTAAAATTAGCTGTACGGCACTTCCGGCGAGTGAGGCCGGTATTTCGACGATTGATTCTATACTGCCGCCTTCGCCGACTTTATAGCAGAAATCGAATTGCGTCGGCCCCTTGGCATCGCCCTCATTGTCAGACCTGTAATCCCATCTGATGCAAATATCTTCCCAGCCCGTTGTATTGATCTGCATGGTCCATTCAGACCTGGTGCCGGTGTCGTCCCAGTTGACGGCCTGTCCGGCGCTGTGATATGCTCCTTCCGAGTCCGTGTATGCCGCACCATTTCCTCCGTCCGGGTCTTTGCCGCTTTCACTGACAGTCAAAGCAGGCGTCCCCGTGACGTGTTCTGCTGTCACGGTCTCTGTGTACCGCCCATCAGGGCCAAAATCCCAAATGGCCATCTGGCCGCCTGGCGCTGAGCGGCAGAGGTAAAGAATCAGGCTCATAATCATCAGCACAAGTGCCTTCCTTATTAACATAATCCGTCCCCTTGCGCCCTGTTTAATCACGCTCCTGCCCCAAAAATTGTTCTAAACCCCTCAAAACAAACACCTTTTCAGCCTCGATGTCAACAGCTTCCTTCCCTGTCCCATGGGCGCCTCACATAAGAAATCCTGTGTCATGGCTCGTGGGCCATAAGACGGGGCAGAAATGTAAGTTATCGGACCTGTAGGATTAAGAAAAATCTCGCCCTTCTTACGCTTTTTCCGGCAAATTCGTTCCGGCGTGCTTAGCCTCTGCCCAAAAGTGGGTTATACTTTAATCAGAGGAGTATTTGCGACGGCCGCGTTTCGAGAGCCAACGCCCCGTAGTTTTAGGTTCCTCTACAAAGGGAGATGGGTTTGATGGTTGCTCGGAATCAGTAAAATCCACGCCCAACAGGTGTCCGTATCTCCCCGAACACGAGAGCCGCAGTGTTGTTATCGTCGTACCGACAGAGGAGGATCAGCGGACTGGTTGAGGTCAGATGCTCTTAGGGGGCCGTATCTTTATGAACACCCAGTGGAAGGTTCTGGTCGTTGAGGATGAGGAGCACATTCGAGTCGTGCTGGAGTACAATCTTCGGCTCGACGGATTTGACGTCTATTTGGCGGAGGACGGGGTCAAGGGGCTTCGCCTGGCGCGCCAGATAAAGCCGCACCTCATTCTACTGGATTGGATGATGCCGGAGATGAATGGCCTGGCCGTTCTGTCGGAGCTTAAGAACGACCAGCAGATGATGAACACCCACGTGTTTATGCTGACCGCTAAGGGGGTCTCCAGTGACAAGGAGCTGGCGCTGTCGGTCGGAGCAGATGACTACATTGTCAAGCCCTTTGATTTCAGCCAGTTGAGCCGCATGATCAGGGAGAGATTGGGGCAGGACGGGGCCTGCGGAAGCCCCCGAAAAGCCGCCCAGGTGCGGTTCTGAAATCAGTGAAGCTTCACTCCGGCGGCAATTGGCGGCCGCCTTCAGCCTTGAACTGTTGCCGCGTAAGACCTTGCGACTCGGAACACTTGTAAATGAATAACGAAAATATACGAATACTGCTCGTCGAGGACGACACTTCATATTGCCACAAGGTCGCGATGGCGCTGCGCCAGTGGTCCCGGGCGTCACAGCTGACAGTTCACCTCGCGGGCAACCTTGTCGAGGCGATTTCGAAGATCCGTCAGAACCGCTACGATATGATACTTCTGGACCTGGGTCTCCCGGAAAGCTGCGGCCTCGATACATTTGATAATGTCCGGCGAGCCGACCCGGATGTGCCCGTGGTTATTCTCACGTGCCTCGACGATGAGCAGACGGCTATAGAGTCGATCTCACGAGGAGCCAGTGACTACATCGTCAAGGGGGCGACCTCCCTGACGGAGATTCTCGGCAGGAGCATACTCTACACGCTGGAGCGCAAGCGGGCCCAGGAGGCGCTGCGGCAGAGCGAAAGCAATTTCCGCAATCTCGTGGACAAGAATCCCGATGCCATTCTGGTCACGGATAAGGAGGCAGTCGTATTGTTCGCCAATCCTGCCGCGGAGGTTCTCTTCGGTCGCAAAGCCGAGGAGCTGCGCGGAAAACCTTTGGAGCTGCCGGCTGCCCGCGGAGAAACCGGCGAGATTGAAGTCGTCCGCGAAAACGGCCCAAAGGCCGTCGTGGAGATGCGCACAATAGAGACCAACTGGCAGGGCGATCAGGCGTATCTCGTCTCACTGAGGAATATTACCAGGCACAAGTCCGCTCAAAACCTCCTGAAAAAATACCGCGAGAATCTCCGCGCCCTCATCAGAGAGCGGACCGCAGAAACAGATGCCGAAAAGGAGCTCCTGTCCGTTACTTTTTCCAGTATTGCTGAGGGAATTGTCGTGGTGGACCCCGACAAGCGAATTCTCCTGTTCAATGAGGTGGCCGAAGAGCTCGCCGGCTGGGAGTTCGAGCTCGTTCAGGATAAGCCGATCGATGAGCTTTTTCACGTGGTCAACGGACGCACCAGGGAAGTGGTCCAAAGTCCTGTTGAAAAGGTTCTTGGCTCAGGCACAATAGAGTGCGGCTCAAATTTCGATGTTCTGGTCGCGCCGGACGGAAGGGAGCGCCCCATATCGACTATTGCGGCCCCGGTCCGGCTGGATGACACCATCATCGGGGTCGTTCTGGTCTTTCGTGACGTGTCACGCGAGCGCGAGGTCGAGCGAATGAAAGAAGATTTTATCTCTTCTGTTTCACATGAATTACGCACCCCACTGACCTCGATTATCGCGTACACCGAGACCATCCTCCATGATTCGGGCATGCCGGGGCGGACACGCCGGCAGTTCCTGGGCGTCATTGAGGAGGAGGGCAGACGCCTGGCCGACCTGATCGAAGGGCTTCTGGAGGTGTCGCGCCTGGAGTCCGGCGCGGTCAAAATCTTGCGCGAGCCTGTGGATGTGTCGGTGGTCGTTCGTCGCGTGATGCGGTCGTTGCAGCCCCTGGCACAGGTCAAAGGTGTCGCCCTGAACTCCGATATCGATGAGACGCTGCCTGAGTTGTCGGGCGATGAGGGCAAGATACTCTCGGTTGTCACCAATCTGGTCAATAACGCCCTGAAGTTTACCCCGCACCAGGGGAAAGTCTCCGTTTCGGTCTGCTGCGAAAATCAGGAAATAGTGATACGGGTCGCTGACACCGGTATGGGAATACCGAAAGAGGCGCTCGACAGGATATTTGACCCATTCTACCGTGTCCCCACCTCGACCGAGTGGATTCAGGGCACCGGCCTCGGCCTGGCAATCGTGGCCAGAATTGTCGCACTCCACAACGGAAGAATCACTGTGGAAAGCGAAGTGAACAAGGGAACAACCTTCAGCGTGCATTTGCCGCTGGCGCCCGAATGTGTCCCGGCCCCTGCGCTGGCAAGCCGAGACTGAAAGTCAAAAAAGCGGCGGTTGCCGCCTCATCGTCGTCTTATCGGTCGAGGGGGCTCATTGTCCAGCTTGTAGAAGCCCCGAACGTTGATTGTGAGTTTTTCCCCATCCTTCGTATGCACAAGGAGGCTGTCCTTGAAGAACACCGTATCCTTGATGGGCGGTGGAGTTATTTCCAGTTCAAGGGTGATACGGTGTTCGCCTTTTTCCTGTTTGACTATCCTGAAAGTCCCTTCTGAAGAGGAGGCCGATTCTATTTCGAAGTCCTCCTCGTAGTTGCTGATTATCGAAACCTCCCTTTTCACCGGCCGATTCGGCTCGGCGTAGCGAACCGTGACAGCCGCGGGCGAGACTTCGAACTTGGGCATGACGCGGTAGGGGATTTCGACACTGTCGCATTTGGGGTGGGTGAGGCTGATTTTGAGATAGCCGCGCTGGTCGCTCTTGAGCTTGGTCATGTTGACCTTTGGTTGCAGCACGAATTCGGTGGCCCGCCGCGAGGGATCAAAGTCCGCGGTTATCAAGTTTCCGCCGGCGCTTACACTTTCGATGGCGAAGGGCTCACCATCGATGCTCCTAAGGGTAATGTCGGGGCAGCCGGCGTTTTCACGCTTCAGCAGCAGGGCCAGTTCCTTCGGCTCAGGATTGACATAAAGTACCACGCTCGCCTTTATCGTCAGGCTCACTTTCGGTCTGGTCCTGTCGTTGGTCGGCACGTGGATATTTTTTGAGACGCCGCCGACCTGCCTGCTTGCGCTATATGTTGTGGTTATGGTTCCGGATTCGCCGGGCGCATAGTGTTCTTTCTTGAGGCTCGCAACGGTGCAGCCGCAGGTCGTTTGAATCTTGCCGAAGCTGAGCATCGCGTCGCCGGTGTTCTTGAATTTGAATTCGCAGGTATTCTTCGACCCGGGCGGCACCTGACCGAAATCATGTATCTCGCTCTCGAACGTTATCCTCGCCCCAATCTCGTTCGGCTCAGTTGTTGTGCCAACGCCGGGCGCAGCGCTGCCTCGTGCCAGGACGGCGGCAGCACCGGGTGGAAGCTCGAAGATAACGCCACTTGTGGTCTTGCCTGATTCGACGGTGACATTCAACCGCGGGGCCTCGCCCTGCACCGGCTCCGTCCTTAACAGATATTCCCCGCTTTGCAGACCTCCGATACTAAATGAGCCGTCTTCTTTAGAGACACACACGAACCTTTCGAAGAATGTGGGCGTAAAATGCGGCACGACCGCCAGAGGCAAATGCGGGACGCGGATGTCCGTTTCTCTCTCAACGATCTTGCCTTCGATTCGACCCTCGGCAGGCAGCGCGACCTTGACATCCGTTTGGCCGGCTCTGAAGAGAGATCCGGTACCGCCCTTGAAGCCAGGCGGTGCTCCGAACTGGTAGGTATAAGTTGTAGCCCATCCGGGGGCGGTGAGCAGCAGGTCGCAACTGACCCCGCTCGGGATATTGTCGAACTCAAAGCGACCATTATTGTCGGCTCTTACGCTGAGGCATTGTAAAGGGGCAATGCCTGGTAACCACTCTGTCTGCTCTTGTGTCGGAGTCGCTTTCTTAAAGAGAACCGCTTGGACCTGGGCTCCGGCCACAGGGTTGCCGTCGTTATCGACAACGACGCCCGCAAGCCTCGCGGGTCTGCCCAGTTCGACCGTAACGTGTTCGTCCTCGGTAAGAGGCCAGTTTGCCCAATTGAGCCCCAAGCCTTCTTTTTCCGCTACTACTACGGAGTCGAGAACAACGGTTGGCTTTTCGGGTTTGGGTTCTGTCTGAAAGGCGAATCTTCCGCTTGAGTCGGTCACGAGTCGGCCTATCTCAATGAGTTGAATGTTGCCTGCTATGCCATCGGATGCTATTTTGCATAGAGTGACTTCGGCTCCCGCCAAAGGCTGGCCGTACTGGTCAACGACCTTGCCGGAGCATTTAATTAGCGGTGGAGCCTTAGAATTGTCGTTTCTTGCTGGTCGGGACTGCGCGAAGGCGGCAGCGACGGCGAGGGAGGCTGTGATAATGGTAACTGTCAAAGCCCACAGCATGCCGGTGCGCGGGTTGGGACACTTGGTTTGGAGGATTCGCCGGATTCGCGCGACGAGTCCGTTTTTGCTGCTGACCACCGCGGGGGCGAAGGCCATCAGTTTTTGCGGGAGCAAATCGAGCAGCGATTCGGCGTACCCGTCGGCCTCTCGACCCGACGCGAGCACCCAGTCGTCGCAGGCCTGCTCGCTAAGTGCGACCAGTCTGCTCTTTGCCAGCCATAGAAGCGGGTTCCAGGGGAAGATGCACACGGCCAATTCGGCGAGGAATCCCCAGATGTGGTCGCGCCTTTTGTAATGGGCCAGCTCGTGACAGACCACGCTGACCCAATCGACCTTGCCGCCCGCTTGAGCGATCGCACGAGGGACGAGCAATGTGGGCCTCTTCGTCCAGCACCATATTAGCACCGTGCACACCTTGTCGGCGCATAATATCCGCACGGGCAAATTGAACCTTAGCTTTGCCTTTGCCAAAGATACCGCCTGCTGAATCTCGGTTCGGTTGGCAGGCTCGGCACGGCCCAGCAGCCGGATTCCAAGCAGGAATGTCACCAGCAATCGCACGGTCAATATGAGACTTGCCCCAATCCAGCCTGATATCAAAATGGCACCCCAGGGAATCTCGATGGCTTTGGGCGCGGACAGCACGGCCGGTCCCGCTGATTCTTTGAACGTGGAAAGCAGGGTGTGGGAGCTTTCCACGGCCGCAGCTTCTTCCGGCTGGTCGTAATCAAATCCAGTTATATATTCCACCGGCGTGTCGCTGGGGGGCCGGGCGACAAGGAGTCCCCAGCCGAAGTCTCGTACTACCGTGCTCATCATGGGAACGGCAATGGCCGCGATGATTCCCAGCAGCAGAAGTTGATGGGCGCGAGCGGGCCGACGGCGCAGCAGGTAACTGCCGGCCAGGCCGAGGCCGATGCAAACCGTGCTCTGCCAAATGCAGTTCAGCAGGAAGGTGTTCTGTGCTAATTCGGGGGCGGTCATTTCTTTTTCTCCTTTCGCCTGTTATCAATCATTTTTTTGAGTTCGGCTAATTCGGCGTCACTGAGTCTGCCGTCACGAATCAGGTGCTGGAACATAACCACGGCGCTGCCGTCGAACATTCGCTCCATAAAACTCCGGACCGAGGAGGCCCCGGCCTGCTGGCGGGTTCGCGTCGGCAGATATACATACGTTTTGCCGTCGGCGCGGTGCGACAGCCACCCGGCCTTTTCGAGCTTCTGCATCGCCGTCAGGATGGTGGTGTAGGCGGGCTTGCTTTTTCGGTCGAGACGGTCGCGGACCTGGTGGACGGTGGCCTCGCCCATCTCCCACACCAGCTCCATTACCGACCGCTGGAGATTGCCCAAATCATCGAGTAATTTGTGAGCCATTCTTTCATCTCCGGAATCAATGCTCATCAACCCTTACTTCGGTCAAACGTACTACACCCCATAGTATTTGTCAACAGAAAAATGGGAATTTCTGAAAATTTTTTCATGCCCCGTTCACGCGTTGGCGGCCGAGGACACCGTGGTGCTCTGTCGCTGTGTGTACTCTGTGGCGCCCCCCCAAAATTTTGAAAAAGATTGTGGTTGCCGGTTGCAAAATGTCCACCGGAACCCTCTATGTGTATGAGAAGCGCGTTTCTTTGCTCATTAAGGATGTATATGAAATCGGATTCGGAGCTGGTAAAGGCGTTCCTGGCTGGCGACCGGCAGGCTTATGGGCGTTTGTTTGAACGTCACGAGCGGTCTGTATTGGCGGTAACCATGTCAGTTCTTGGCAACCGGGACGCGGCGCAGGACGCAGCCCAGGATGCGTTTGTCAAGGGCTACAGGAAGCTGGATGGGTTGCGAAGGGGGGCAGCCTTTGGTTCCTGGATTCGAAGAATTGCTCGTCGCGAGGCGATACAAATGGGCCGCCGGAGCCGGCACAGGCAAAACGTGGAGCGTCTTGCAACCCAGGCGAGCGGGGCATCGAACGACGGCAGCATTGACGAGGCGAATCGTCGGCTCCTCGATGCCGTGATGCGTCTGCCTAAACATGAACGGGCGGTGGTAATGCTTCATTATTTCGACGACCACCCCGCAAAAAGGATTAGCGAAATAACAGGCCAGCGAGTGGGTACTGTAACTGTGCGACTGTCGCGTGCCCGCGCACGCTTACAGAAATGGTTAAAGGAGAGTTCGACATGAAAGAACATGATGAACAAATCGAAAATAACCTTAAAGTGCTCGGTGAGTTACTGCGAGCGCAGCCTTCGGTTACGAAAAAGGGGATGCGAACCATTGAACAGGCGGGGCAGATCAAGTCTGCCGCCTCCGCTGTTTTCCTGCCGCCGTTGGTTAAATCAGGTATTGGCATTGCAGCCTGTCTGCTGATAGGTCTGTGTCTGTGGTTCTCAATAGCGGGGCCTGTCGCCATCACACTTGCTGATGTTCAAAAATCGATAGAGTCGAAAACGTGGGTGCTTATTCGCTATGAGCGTGGAGCCCAAGAATGGGCCAATCTGCCTGAGCGACGGAGCTTTTATAGCCGGCAGGATGAGGACGGCCGCAATTTCTACGCCGGGATGCGCGACCACGTCAACGGCATCTGGCGATACTACCACAGCAACCATGGCGAGCAGATTCACGAGCGGACATTCTCCACCCGTCCATATCCTCAGACGCCGTGGGAGTATGCGGTAGGTGACTGGGATGACTTCGGTTTTGGGCAGTTTGCTCACAGAACGGTCGAGAAATCCACCGATACCATCGATGGTCGGCAAGTTGTCCGATTTGATAGTTATAACGTAGGGCCCCTCGGTATCCGCTCGCTGGCTCAGCAGGTTTGGGCGGACCCGGATACGCGCCTGCCCATGCGGATTCGAAAGTATTCAGGGCCGCAAGAAAATAATTTCGATACCGGTGATTTCTCATTCCCTCAGACGGGACCTTCGAGCATCTACGATCTTGGCGCACCGGAAGGTCTGCCAGTTGTAGAGAATTGGGGCGTTATAGAGCCGGCAGCCAAGGCAGTCATAGATGCCGCGAAGGAAGCACTAAGACAGCTGCCGCGCAAAATGCGCATCATTGAGAAGAGCAAATACGAACTGTCTATCAGCTATTGTTATGACGGCAAGTTTCGCCGTGAATCCTATGGCAAGACAGACGCTAATCACAATAGTCCACTTCCCATAGAAGCTCCTGAAAGCAATCACCGCATACGCGAGTGGGCGTTAAATAACCTGACTCTTGTTGATCTGTGTATCTTTGACGGCGAGTATGAGTATTCATACAATTCGGGCGAAGGTTTATGGGATTCATCAGAAGGGCGCGGGGCCAGTCTGAGCATTCGAGACCGCGGTCCTGATTGGATTGATGCGCTTGTACCGATTCGCAAGCAGTGGCCGTATATCACCAACGTGGGGCCTATGTGGGTGCTGGAGGATGAGCTAGGGACGCCGCCGGGATGTGTTTTGCTTAGGTACGAAGAAATGGGCAAGCGGCGGGATTGGTACGTTGATCCCGAGCGGGATTATATTTGTGTGAAGCGGTTCGAGTTTGACAAAGACAAGGACACTGACGAGTGGGTAGAGGATGAGTATTGGCGGGCCGAATGGACAGATTTGACTCGGCTCCCCTTAGGGCAGTGGTATGCGAAAAGCAAAGCAGGAGATAGAGTGACAACCGAGACGGAGATTGAGCTGCTTACCGACTCGGACATGGAGCTTCTTACCGGCAGGGAGCATTCGGCAGGTTTCTTTGATGGCGAGAGACTTCTTAAAAACGCGATGGACGATGGCGCAAAGGTTACATTTTGGGCACGTTGACATGTTAGCGGTTTAAGTCTTTGCGAAATTGCCGAGCATATTCGACACCGGCCTGACAGTTGTGACTTTGACGTAAGTATGTATGTCTTTTTCCTACAAACCGTCCGGCTGTAAGGCAGAGCCGGGAGCCCGGCGCACGCGAGGCCAAGCCGCAGGCTAAGCTATTCTGGGCTTCTTGCAGGTAACGTTTTGAGGGTCTTTTCCACGGCCCAGCTCATGGCATTTCCTTTGAGATTTCTGGCGACTATTTTGCCGTCCGGGCCGATAAGGATTACCGAGGGCCACCTTTGCACGCCGTAGGCTCTGGTCAACTGCTGCTGAACCTCGTCGTCCATAAGTGCGTGGTTCCATTTCAGGCCGTAGTTGGTGACATACTCTTGCAGGTCTTTTAATTTTCTTGCCTTTCTAACCAGGCTCATCATTACGAATCGCTCATCCGCACCAAAGGCCTCGCAGGTCGATTTGAAGTAGGGGAACTGGACCTCGGTCGGCTGGTGGTGCGCCTGCCAGAAGCAAAGCAGGACAACCTTGCCGCGATAATCAGTCAAGGCCCATTTCCTGCCGTCAATGGTTTGGATTTCGAACGCCGGCGCCTGCTCGCCGACCTTAAGCTCCGGCCAGGGTGGGAGAGGTCCTTCTGTTTCCCAAGCACCAGCGAGCCTCCTCTGCTCCGCCTTAAGCACCTCAACTTCGAATCTCAACTCAACCTTCTGACCGGCAGCCACGGTGACCTGCCTTGTGGCCTCTCTCAGTAGGCGGACAGATGATCTCTTATGACTTACCACTCTGATGTCACAAATACCTGCCGGCACGTCATGTATAGCGAACTTGCCGTTGGCAAAGGCGGCCCGAATGCGCCACCTCTGGGACCAGGGCTCATTAACCTCGTCCGGCCATACCGAGGGATGCCTGCTACCGCTTACATCCAGAGTAAAAGATGGTATCGGCTTACCATCGGCATCCACCAGAGTTCCTTCAATTGTGCCGCCGCCGGCAACTTGTGCCGGCCAGGGGGCGAATTGGAAATTGATTTCCTGCCTGCCTTCGAAGATTTCATTGCGCCTCAGATGCCGCCACCGACAGCCATGGATAGCCTTCAGGGGCTCGTAAACGATGGCGCTGACGAAGTAGGGACGGTTCAAAGGTGCCACCCCATAGTAACCCTGCTGATTTGTTCGTGCATCGGGCGCCGAGACGACTTCCCACTCTTCGTGGTCATGTTCAAGGCCCCGCACGTTGACCTGAGCATAGGGCAGTGGGCTGCCGTCGGATTCTGTTACCCTGCCGAAGGGGCCCAATTGCTCGGTGAGAATATTTTCGGCGTTGAGGTGCCCCAGCCCGTGCAGGAAGGGCAGAAAATTCCACGAACACACCTTCTTGGTCAGCCAGCCTGATACTTCAATTTCGACTTTTGCGGGCTTGCCATCGGCCCGAATGTTGACGGGCTGGGGCCAGTCCACCGCCAAACCAACAGAATCGATTTTTTGAGGATTACCGGCCTCGACGGAAAATAGATAGTACTGCCCCGGCGGAATCCCTGTTATCTCGAACGACTCGTTGACGTACACAAGGTACCAGAACAGCGCTTTGCCCGGCCACTTCTCAACGGGCACAAAGAACAGGGCCGCCATGTGCTCAGATGTATCACCCTTGTCTGTAATAATCCCGTGGAGTACTCCCGGCCCCGGCTCGTTGCGTATTCTCGGAATCCTCGGGCTCTCCTCGCCAAGGTGACCTTCCACCGTCAGCTTGATAGCCGGCATCAGGCCGTCAATAATCATGCTGTCCTCCATCAGTTCGGCGCCGGTGATTTGCTGGTCTGCCTGCTCGGGCTGTTTGGTAGCTACGGGAGTCGCCGCCGGCGCCGGTCCCTTGGCGCGCGCCATTGGCAAGAAGACGGCGGCGATAAGGACGACAGCCGCTAATCCGATTATGCCGACCTTTGCCGTCTTCGGGATGGGGCGGGTCATAATATGTTTTACCCGCTGGGCAAGGGCCTTCCTCGATTCGACGACGCCTATCAATTGCAGGCCGGCAGACGGGTGTGGCAGCGCAAGCTCCGCGATATCAACTAAGGTGCTGCTGTAGTCTGCCGGCTCGTTACCCAGACAAACCAAAACCATCTCATCGACGGCCTGCTCACGGACCCGCCGGACAATGGCGTTGGCTAACCAAACGAGCGGATTGTAGAAATAGACGACCTGCAGCGCGCTCTGGGCGAGGTTCATCCACAAGTCGCCTCTCTTGATATGGGCAAGCTCATGAATCAGGATTGTCCGTAGGCGGTCGGGCGAAAGGCTGCCAAGCGCCGAAGCCGATAGCAGAATCTTCGGTCTGAGCACTCCGTATGCAGCGGGACTTATATCCTGTTCAGTAATCCTCAGCTCGACCTTCCTGCGAATGTGCAGCCGGTCGCAACACTCACTCAGCAGTTCCGTCAGACGGCCCTGCGCCGCCTCGCCGCGGACAACATAGTCCCTGATAACCAGAACGCGCCTTATTACGAATCCTGCCAAGATGAGGACGCCGACGAGCCATCCGAGAAAGAGACCGGCCTGCCACGTTAAAGGTGGCAAAGGAGTACTTTCAACAACGACCGGAGCAGCGGTATCAGTGAAGGTCTCCGGCAAGTCGGGAATTGTACCGTGAGATTCTACAAAGGCCGCGGGCGGAAGCCCACTTATAGCATCGCCAGGCGCAGGGCTGACATTGGCCAAAGGGGGGCCATACATATTAACAACAGTCGAGTCGGAGGAAAGGTAATCGCCGAACCAGCAGCCGATGCCCGTTGGAAGATACAACGTCGGCGGCAAAATCAGCTTGATAAAGACCAGCATCCAAAGCCAGTAGCGAACGACGGCGCGCACGCGTTTGCGCAAAAACAAATCCGCAACGAGCAGCAGCACTATCAGGATGCTTGACTGAATCAGCATTGTAAGGGCGTAGCGACAGAAATCCGAGCCGATACTGTTGAGGGTGTTAATGCAGGAACAAATCATCTTTGTAATCCTCCTAATGTGGGTGTATATTAGGTGATTTATGTGTCCTGACCTTTCTTTTTGCGTTCAGCCTGCTGTATGAATTTTCTGATTTGCTTTAGCTGAGCGGGCGAGAAGTCCTCATTCTCAATTAAGAACTGCACCATCGGAGTTAGCGCCCCGTCGAAGGCCCGCTTGAGCGTTTTCTTCAGCTCGGTCTTTCGCGCCTGGGCCTGGCTTATGGCCGAACTGAAAAGCTGGAGGTTTCGAATCCGCTCGACCCTGAGGAATCCTTTTTCCACCATGCGATCCATCGCCCCCTTGACGGTGCCGTAGGCCCAGTTCCTGCTGTCCTGCAGAATCTCCTGAACCGTCCCGGCCGCACAAGGCTGGTTCTCCCAGACTATCTTCATCACGGCCCACTCGGCCTCGGTCAGTTCCGGGCGTCCCTTTCTACGCCCGCCGCGATTATCTTTATTCGACTTTGCCATAGCTGCTGCTCCTTAATCGGTTTTAGGCAAATCTATTTGGTTATACACGAATAGTCAAGCGTAAAACCGAAAATATTTCAAAAATTTTCCCCGAACCCGCTTTTTCGCTCAAAAACGCAGAAAATCAGCTCATTGGGACTGCGGCTGTTATTCGCTCTCTTTTTCCTTCGCGTGTGCCGCCACAATTTGACTCTGGACGTTCGGCGGCACGGCTTCGTAGTGACTCAGTGACATCGCATAGCTGCCGCGACCCCCCGTCACGCTCTTTAGCTGGCTGTTGTACTGCGCTACTTCCGCCAGCGGAACCTGCGCCTTGATGACCACGAAATTTCCGGGCAGCATATCCTGTCCGACAATGCGTCCGCGTTTGCCGGCCAGGTCGCCCGTGATGTCGCCCATATTCTCGGCAGGCACCGTGATTTCCATATTGACTATCGGCTCCAGCAGCACCGGCTTTGCCTGGACCAGTGCGTCGGTAAAAGCGCCCTTGCCGGCGGCGCGGAAAGCCACTTCCTTCGAATCCACCGGATGGTGCTTGCCATCATAAACCGATACTTTCACATCCTGCAGCGGGAATCCCGCCACTATGCCTTTTTGCATAACGTCCATTATGCCCTTGTGCACTGCGGGCTCGAACTGGCCGGGGATCGAAGCGCCGAAGATGTCCCAGCTGAAATCGAGTGAGGGATCGGAATTTCTTTCGCCCGGCTCAACACGCAGATACACTTCGCCGAACTGACCTGCCCCGCCGGTCTGCTTCTTGTGGCGGTAGTGTCCCTCGGCCTTGGCGGTAATCGTTTCCCGGTAGGGAATCTTCGGCTGCTTGGTGTTGACCGAGAGCTTGAAGCGCTTGTCCATCTTTTCGAGCATGACCCGCAGGTGCAGGTCCCCAAGTCCGCTCACCACCAGCTCGTTGGTCTGCTGGTCACGCGCGACCTTCAGGCACGGGTCCTCCTCCGTCAGCTTCTCCAGGGCGCCGCCTATTTTCTGCTCATCGCCTCTCGTCGCCGGCTCCAGCGCCAGCGAATACATCGGCTGAGGGACGGGCGGCATAAGAAACTTTCCGGAGATTCTTCCATCGTGGACGAGGTCTCCGTTTCTCAGCTCGTCGACCTTGGCGAGCGTTACGATGTCCCCGGCAACACCGGCGTCGATTTCGCTGTTGTCGCCGCCCTGCGACTTCAGCGGGTGGCCGGGACGTATCGTTCTTCTTTCGTCGCCTCGCATCAGCCCCGTGTCCGACTTGAGAGTGCCGCTGAAGAGCCGGATAGTGCCCTGCTTCATGTTCGAGCGTGGGTCGAAACCGACACGAAAGACCAGTCCCGCCAGGGGGCCGCCGGCGTCGGCTTTCAACGAAACCAGGTTATCGTCGTCCATTAGCTGCGGCGGATTCGCCTGCTGCGGCGAAGGCGTGTATTTTGCAATCAGGTCCAGCAGCTCGATTACCCCAATCTCCCTGCGGGCGTTCGTGAAAACAATCGGAATGACGGTTCCGGCGTTCAGCGCCTTGACAAACACACCGGCGATGCTTTCCGAGGAGATTTCTTCGCCGCCGAGGTAGCTTTCCATTAGCTGGTCGTCCGCTTCGATGACGCTTTCAATCAGCTCCGTGTGGGCGCCGGCCACATCCATCACCGGCGACTCGCCGCTCCGGTTCTCGATGCAGTCGATGACCGATGACTTATCAGCGGCGGGCAAATTCGCGCAGCGGCACTGCGAGCCGAAGCTCTCCTGAATGTCCTTGAGCAGCCGGGGCAGGTCCGTATTCTCCGAGTCAATCCTGTTGATGACGATGATTCGCGCGCGATGCGCGTTCGAGGCCAGCTCGAAAAGCCTTCTCGTGTTGATTTCGATGCCCGCCGCCGCGTTGATTACCACAATCGCCGTTTCCGCCGCGGGAATCGCCATGATCGCCGGGCCCACGAAATCCGGCGAGCCGGGCGTGTCGATGATGTTGATCAGCTTGCCGCCGTGGTTGGTGTGGACCACCGCCGACTGGATCGAGTGCTGATGCTCCTTTTCCTCGTCGTAGTAGTCGCAGATGCTCGTCTTCTCGTCAACCGAGCCCAGCCGGTTGGTCGCCCCCGTCTTGTGCAGCATCGACTCCACAAGGCTGGTTTTCCCGCTCCCGGCGTGCCCCAAAAGCACGATATTGCGAATATCGCTCGTGTTAGCCACTTCTGGACCTCCAGTTCTTTCTCGTTCTTGACTCTTCTATTCTGTGCCCCAAAACCCACTATAGTACAGTTTTTGCCCCAACCCGCAAGCCCTTTTTGACATTTTACGATTTACGATTGGCGACGCGGCCTTCCCCGCCCAAGCCGGTTTTAGCCGTCGCCGACACGGCAACGCCCTTGTCATTCCGCACTGGATGCGGAATTTATACTTCCAAATTGGGCCTTCCTTGTTCAATATTGGACATTCACTCCCCCCCGTTTTTTCCTTTTTCCATCTGCCTTTCCCCTTTATTTACTTGCCTTCCCCCCCTCTTCTGCTATCCTTCCCCCAAAGCCGTGGGGAATCAAAGCCCGTAATTCCTTATTCCTTTGACAGCAGACGGTGGTTCTTTACAATGTTCGATGGTCTCTGTAAGCTTTTCTTCAACAATGGTGTAAGATGCATAGCCGGCAGGTTATTGAGAAGTTAGGTTATTCTGATAGTCCGGCCTTTTTACAGGGTGAGCGGCTCAAGGAACATCACGGCTATTCTTTTTTCTTTGCTCAGGCTGAAAAAGAAGAGCATTGTAATTTAAAAGGTGTTTACACACTTCTTTATTCACCGCATAAACTCTCCACTAGTTCACTTACGCCGGTAGTTTATGTCTGTGAGGCTGACAATGAAGCTAAGGCTGAACAAATCCATAAAAGAGTCTGGAACCAGAACATCGTTCCCTTTCTGATTGTTGTTACCCCAAAGAATATCCGTTTATACTCTGGATTCGAGTATAAACGCAATCAAAGTGACAAAGAACGAGTTCTGGAAGTAGCTATAAACGCCAAGGAAGTTTTGGATAAACTTTCTGCATTGAAATCTGAATCCATTGACTCCGGTGACATCTGGAAGAGGAGGCCGATCTCGGTAGAGGGCCGAGTTGACCGCCATCTGCTGGCCAACCTTGAAATACTATCTGAAGTGCTTACTGGCAATAAGTATAATCTCCCAATAGAACATGCTCATACCCTGATAGGGAAATATATTTATCTCAAGTATTTGAGAGATAGGGGTTGTACCGCCTTGGATTTTTTGGACACAGGTTTGTAGATAATCATGCGGCAATCTCCACGGCAATGCAAGCATCTTTTCGTGCCTGGGCGGGAGTTCGATAGCCCAGGCGTTCCATGATCCACTGAT
>Ga0307378_10000571_pt1 | contig 64231 bp, 54 predicted proteins | sample UN1MG_FD_202238 | JGI IMG/M metagenome (GOLD analysis project Ga0307378, IMG submission 202238) | Soil microbial communities from Risofladan, Vaasa, Finland - UN-1 | ecosystem: Environmental > Terrestrial > Soil > Coastal area > Acid sulfate soil | place: Finland: Risofladan, Vaasa | collected... | reverse complement strand
CGGTTCTTCTGGGACGGCTGCGAGGAGCCGAGCGTCGAATGCCCGATCGGCGACTTCTTCGGCCTGGGGCACGCCAAGCGCAAGAACTTCGTGACCGCCGTCTTGCAGATGAGCCCGGAGGACGGCCGCGGGTTCAACTGCTATTGGCCGATGCCGTTTCGCAAATCGGCTCGTGTCGAGGTTGAGAACCCCGGCTCGGAGAAGTTCGGGCTGTACTTTTACTTCGACTACGAGGCCTACGACTCGCCGCAGGCGCTCGATGGACAGAGCTATTTCCACGTCCAGTGGCGGCGTGAAAACCCGACCAAAGGCTGGGGCGACGAGCACGCCCACTTGCAGAAGCTCGACGACGGCGGCGCGAAGTGGCGCGAGATGATGTACCAAGGAGGCGATCCGCGCAGCCTGAACACGACCGGCCAGGACAACTACGTCATCCTCGACGCCAAGGGCAACGGCATTTACTGTGGTGCCCACCTGGATGTTGACGTGTTCGAGCGCCAGAAGAACGACTGGTTCGGCGAGGGCGACGACATGGTCTTCATCGATGGCGAACCCTGGCCGCCCTCAGTTCACGGAACGGGCACCGAAGACTGGTACAACTGCGCCTTCTGCCCGACGCAGGAGTACCAAGCCCCGTACCATGGCGTGCTACTCTACAACGGGACGGAAGAGTGGAAGTGGAAAGGCAAGCAGTCGGTCTATCGCTACCACGTCGAAGACCCGATTCGCTTCCGCAAGTCGGTTGTGGTCTCGATCGAGCACGGCCACGCCAACAAGCTCAGCAACGACTACAGCAGCACGGCGTACTACTACCTGGACAAGCCGCAACGCGGCGGCCCGCCACTGCCGCCGGTCGCAGCGCGTTTGCCGCGCCCGGACGAGCCGCCATATCCGCCCGGCCCGCGTCGTGCGTAAACCGCAGAGAGGCAGAGGGAACAGAGAACGCAGAGGGATACATGTGGCTTTGCGCGGCGTAGCCAAGCACGCTGGCCGGGTGGCCCCATCACGTACGCTGGTGCGAGAATCCCTTCTCGCACCCATGATTGCGGAAATCGCCGTCCGCCAGTTGCACGAAAGGATTCATTGCGGAGTTGGGACGAGATAGTAATCTCGTCCCAGCCACGGATGCTACGGGCTCGCCGTTTCGTTGCCGAGTGCGGCCCGGCGCTTGTCGATCGCGTTGGTGACGAACTTGAAGACGAGCAACGCGAAAAACGACGTAAAGCCGATGCCGGTGAACACGTACCAGATGTAGTGGGCGTCGCGGTATTCGTCGGGCAGGGGCCCGAGTTCGCTGCGCGCGCGTTCGTCGGGTGCATAGGCGACCGTGTCACGTTTGGAGCGCTCACGTCCCGCCTTGCGGGCCTCGCCATACTTTTCGAGGTGTTCTTCCTCAATCCGGTACTCTGTGTCCTGCCAGCGAATCTGCCATTCGTGCTGCGGATCGACCTTCCAGTCGGGCGCGTCGTCGCGGTGGATTACCGCGCCGGCGGGGATTTCGATCTGGTGCGCAGCGAACGCGGCGCGCACCACCTCGGGAACATGCCTTTCAGCACCTTCGTCGATTGCATCGAGGGCGGCGCGCGCTTGGGCGTTCATTGTGAAGCGGTAGTAAGGATCTGTCGCTGCCCGCCAGGCTTGGCGTGTGGAATCGTCCAGCCCTTTTCGGGGATCGGGGCAGTAGGCGTTCAAGAGGTAGCCACTGAGAATGAAGCCGAGTAGCCACGCGATGAAGGTCGTCAGATGCTGATAGCCCAGGTACAGGCCGACCTCGCCTTTGGGGGCCTGTTTCGACGCGTATTCGAGGAATTTGGGGGAGAGGAAACACTCCGCGAATCCTTGGAGTGCAATCCCGATCATCAGCATCAAGATCAGCGGGTGTACGGAGACCGGCCCGAGTGCAATGCTGACGCCGTACGAGTGTTCGATGAATGGAGCAACCGCTATACAGATCATCGTAAAGGGGATGATGAACAAGCCGATGCCGATCGCGTTTTCCGGCCGGAACTTGCGTATCAGGTGCGTGATCGGTACGACGCAGAGCACGACGACCAGGGGGTTGATGTTCGCGATCCACTCGGGCCTGTATCCCTTGCCGAGAATGCGCTCCACATACGTGGGCACGCCCGCGTAGAGCTGCCCCTGGATCGCCCAGAAGCCGGCGATGATGAAGATCAAAGCGAGAAACCGAAAATGGAGCATGACCTTGCCGAGTCCACGCAGGGCCTCGCCCACCGTCTTGCCGACGCCCGCGGTGTCCACGTTCCTGTAGAAGGCGGTGACCAGGATAAGAGCGGCGAAGGTCATACCGGCCGCGTAGAAGTTGATGTACTGGAGTCCCAGGTACTCGTTGAGTGGTGCGGCCAGCGCCTTGCCCGAGAAGGCACCGATGTTCACGACCATGTAGAAAATGGACATGGCCCGGGCGCGGTGGGCCGAATCGCTGCACTTGGCCACCGTACCGGATATCACCGGCTTGATGATGGCGCCGCCGAACATGATCAGCGTCAGCGCGGCCAGAGCCGTGCCTTTGAACTGGAACGCGCCGAGCAGCCAGTAACCGCCGGTCAGCAACGTGAAGGCCAGCATCAGGGCCTGTTTGAAGCCGATCTTGTCCGCCATGATGCCCATGAAGGTGGGCAGGAAATAGAGAATGGATGCGAAGCCGCCGGTGATCCAGCCGGTCTCGACGTCGGTGAAGCCGATGTCCTGGTTGAGGTAGCGGACCAGCGTGATGAACATGCCGTAGAAGGCGGCCCGTTCGCACAGCTCGGCGCCGTTGGCGAACCAGAAGGTCCGCGGGAAACGCCAGTTGAGCTTCTCGGGTTGGTCTAACGCTCGGTCAGCCATATTCGTGGGACTCCTCCTGGTAGTGAGGTCGGGTACGCGTTGCGGCGAATGGTACCCGCCTGGCGCCGGGGCGCCCATGCGGATACGGTGCCGGCCGAGCCGGGCGGGCAAGCCTGCTTAGCCCGAATCTCTCACCACCAAGACACGAAGGCACGAAGGGATAGCGTATTCTTCCGGGCGGTCCGGCTCTGGCGGAGACGGACGTGCGTGACAGCGTGTTTTCTCCGGCGCGCGACGCGCTTAGCGCTCACCCCTTCGGGCGCAGCCCTTTGTGTCTTGGTGCCTTTGTGGTTCGTGAAATATGCGGGTTACGTCACGTCGGCCGGGACGCCGTCGATCAGTCGCGTCGCGGCCCGCTCGAAGCGCTTGTAGAACTCCTCGGGCGAGAGCTTGGCCTGGGCGGCCAGGGACTGGAGCATGGCGGGGTTTTCCAGGTCAGCCCGTTCCAGGCGGATCATGTAGGCGCGCGCGACGCGGTAGATGTCCGACTGCACGTCCACGGTGCGGATCCGCGTGCGGTTGGTCCGCGGGTCGATCATGTCGTGCATGTCGATCGCTTGCAGGTTCCCGTTGACCAGGCTGACCATCACCGCTGAGGGCGCGTCGTAGTCGGTCAGCAAAAGCTGAATGCTGAAATAGCCCAGGCTGCGGCAGTAGGACATGTCGTAGGGCGTCGGGTCAGCGGAGCGTAGCTCGTAGCCCAGCTCGTGCGCCACCAGCGAGACCGATTGCCCTCGGGCCTTGAAACGATTCTGAAGCTCGGTCCTGAGAAGCTCGGCCAACTGGACCTCGGACAGGCGCAGATGGCCGGCGGCGTCGAGCGGGACCGCGTGCCCCAGCAGGCGCTCCAGCTCTTCACGATCGCCCAATTGGTACGCCAGCCCCTCGGCCAGCAGGGCTACCCCGTCCGGGCGCCCCATCACGCGGCGCTTCAGCATGGCCCCTTCCAGTACGTCGGCGATGTGCTGAAGTCTGGTTCTTTCGGCGAACTCTTCCGGGATGAGCGTGATCGTGGCGCCGGCGGCCATACCGATCGACATGGCCAGCCAGCCGGTGCGGCGTCCCATGGTCTCGATCAGGTACCAGCGTCCGGTGGTGTTCGAGTCGCGCATCAGGTTCTTGACCAGTTGGGTGCCGATGTAGCGAGCGGTCGAGAAGCCGAAGGTGGGCACGTCGTGCGGCAGGGGCAGGTCGTTGTCGATCGTCTTGGGGACGTGCACGACGCGCATCTCGCCGTCGGCCGAGTCGCAGACGAAGCGGGCGCTGAGGGCCGTGTCGTCTCCGCCGATGGTGAGCAGGCAGTCGATGCCCAGGAGCTGCAGGTTGGCCAGAACGCGCGCGGTCTTGGTCGCGTCCGGGGCGACGAGGGTGTGCGTTTTCAGCCGCCCTTCGTCCAGCAGGCTGGTGCGTGAGGTCCGCAGCATGGAGCCCCCGTCAAAATGGATGCGGGCAACCCGTGGGATGTCGAGTCGCACGGAGTGCTGTGCCGGGTCAAACCCGTCGGTGCAGAGCCAACGGAACCCCTCATAGAACCCGATCACCTCGAAGCCGCGGTTGATCGCCTCGATCGTGGCGGCGCCGATGACGGCGTTGATGCCGGGGGCCGGACCGCCGCCTACGATGATCCCTAGCCGCTTGTTGGCCATTTTCCTGTCAGACCTCCCTGGCGCGTCCGAGTCTGTCGTTCCCGGCGAACAGTCTTCTTATCGACGGCGGGCACAAATCGGCTTGTGCCGGACTGCCGGAATCGCCTGGGTCCGGAGCCGGGTGTCCGCCGCCGACCCCGTTCGTCCCGGGGTGTGGGTAAGCTACGGTGCCGAGGGCGGCTCGGCAACGTTGTTGGAGGCCGGGCGTTGATTTTCGGCAGGGGTGCTTGCCGGCCGTCAGCTCGGCCGCTAAAGTACTGAGTTCGGCAACGTGGCTGACAGGGTAGAAAATGCCTAAGTTCAAACCGCACAAGGGACTGCGCAAACGCGTCAAGATCACTGCCAGCGGCAAGGTCCTGCGTAAGATGTCTTTCGGCGGCCATCTGATGAGCGGGAAGTCTGGCACTCGTCGCCAGCGGCTGCGCCGGCGGGTTGTGATTGAGAGCAAGTTTGCCGACCGCATCAAGCAGGCCCTCGGTGTCGGCTAGCTGCGGGCTGTTGTAGGAGATTGCGATGCCTCGTACTCGCCCCGGTGCCGTGACTCGTCGGCGGCGTAAGCGGGTTTTGCGCGCGGCCCGCGGCTATCGCGGCACGCGCAGCAAGCTGTTCAAAAGTGCCAAGCAGACCGTCATCAAAGCCGGGCAATACGCCTACCGCGACCGACGCGTCCGCAAACGCGAGTTCCGGGGCTTGTGGATCATTCGCATCACGGGCGCCTGCACCACCCGCGGGATTTCCTACAGCCGCCTCATCGGCGGGCTCAAAAAAGCCGGCGTGTTCCTCAATCGCAAGATGCTCAGCGAGGTGGCGATCGCCGACCCGGCCGCGTTCGACAAGCTGGCGGAATTGGCCCGGGCACACGGTACGGCCGCGGCCTGACACAGGCGCGGTAGCCCGGGCCCCCGTCGCTCCTCGTCCCCGCTCGTGTGCCCCAAAACCCCGATTCGATCCCGGTCCGCTGACCGCGACAGGCGGGCCGTTTCCCCCTAGAATCCCCAACATTCGAGGATAGGGCGGACATCCCCTCGGCTGCGCTCGGGGCGGGCTTGTCCGCCGCGTAGCGGCCGGGCTCTGTCCCGGTCGTGGTAGCGGGCGGCGCTCCCGCCGGCCGTGGTCGCTGGGGTCCGCCGTGCGAACCGAGGCACCGGCCGTCTGGATCAGGCGCGCTCAAGGGAGAAATCGATGGCCATTCGGGACGAAGCCCAGGTTGAGCGGCTGGTCGGGCAGTTTCGCGACGACTTCACCAACCTCCGCAACGAAATCGGCAAAATGATCGTCGGGCACAGCGAGATCGTGGACGGCGTCTTGGTGTGCCTGTTCTCCAGCGGGCACGCGCTGCTGGAGGGCGTGCCCGGGCTGGGCAAGACGCTCCTGGTTCGAACGCTCGCGCAGGCGCTCAGCCTCGACTTTTCGCGCATTCAGTTCACCCCCGACCTGATGCCGGCCGACATCATCGGCACCAACATCATCACCGAAGACCCGCAGAGCGGCCGGCGGCACTTCGAGTTCCAACGCGGACCGCTGTTCGCCCAGATGGTCCTGGCCGACGAGATCAACCGGGCCACACCCAAAACCCAGTCGGCCTTGCTGGAGGCCATGCAGGAGCACACGGTGACCACCGGCGGCCAACGCCACAAGCTCGAGGAACCGTTCTTCGTGATGGCCACGCAGAACCCGATCGAGCAGGAGGGCACCTACCCGCTGCCGGAGGCCCAGCTCGACCGCTTCTTTTTCAAGGTGCTGGTGGGCTATTCGAACCGCGAAGAGCTCAAGCAGATCATCGATCGGACCACCACCGGCTACACGCCCGACATCAAACCTGTCCTGAGCGGTGAGCAGATCATCGCGGGACAGGAGCTGGTCAAGCGCGTGGTGATCGCCCCGCACGTGGAGGACTACATCATTCGCACCGTGCTGGCGACGCACCCGGGCGGGGCCTTCGCGACCGAGTCGGTCAACAAGTACGTCCGCTGGGGCTCCAGCCCGCGCGGCGCCCAGGCGCTGACGCTGGCCGCCAAGATCTACGCCATGCTCGACGGCCGCTACAACGTCGCGTTTGACGACGTGAAGAAGGCCTGTATGCCGGGCCTGCGTCACCGGCTGCTGCTCAACTTCGAGGGCGAAGCCGAGGGCCTGAGCACCGACGAGGTCCTGAACGACATTCTCGCCAACGTCCCCACCGCCGCCGAAGCGGCCGCGTGACTTGGGGCCTCGCGTGAGGTGGACCGCTGGGCTCGGAAACGCACCGCGCTGCGCAGTGGGGCGGCCGGCGGAAGAGAATGTAGCGGCCGGGCCCCGTACCGGCCGTCTTGTTGGGGCGCCGGGCGCCACACACTGGCTGCAAAGGAACGCGGATGGCACGACGAAGCAGACATGTCCGCGTTGAAGACTTGACGACCTACAGGCGAACCCACGCCGTGAGGCTGCCGGATTTCGACTACGTGGGCGATGCGGACATTCACCTGACGATCTGTGCGCAAACGGGCGCGCCATTTCGCGACGATACGCTTGCGGCTCTCGTCTGCGAGAACGTCGAGTTCTATTGTCGCCGGCTCGGGTACCGACTGTACGGATTCTGCCTCATGCCCGACCATCTTCACGTGCTGTTCTCACCGGCGAGTTCCGACAAACCGTTGGAGGATTGGCTTCGCGACTTTAAGAGCTTCACGACCAACCGGTTCATCAAGACCACGGGCAAGGCCCGACTGTGGCAGGAGTCGGGGCACGACCATGTGTGCCGGACCGAGGAGACAGCCGAGAAGGTGTTGCTGTACATTGTGAACAACCCGGTCCGCGCAGGATTGGTCGAGCGGTGGGAGGATTGGCCATGGACGAAGGTGTTTATACCATTGTGAAGCCGGGTCGACGGTCGACGGCCGGTACGGGGCCCGGCCGCTACGTTGGGACGGCCGGTACGGGGCCCGGCCGCTACATTCTTCATCGAGCGCTTGCCGGTACAATCGCCGTTGCCGATGACTGGGAGGAATGATCCTTGGCGACTGCGCCGACGAGGAAACCGAGAGATGACGAAGAGCTCCTCTCCGCCGAGTTCATGACCCGGCTTGATCGGCTCGAGCTGCTCTCGCGCAAGATCTTCGTCGGCCGCATGAAGGGCGAGCGGCGCTCCAAGCGCAAAGGCGAGAGCGTCGAGTTCGCCGACTACCGCAACTACGTCGTCGGCGACGACCTGCGCTTCCTGGACTGGAACATCTACGCCCGGCTCGAAAAGCTGCTGCTCAAGCTGTTCATGGAGGAGGAAGACCTCAACGTCACGGTCCTGTTCGACGTCTCCGCCAGCATGGACTGGGGCGACCCGCACAAAGGGCTGTACGTCAAGCGCGTCGCCGCCGCCCTGGCCTACATCGGCCTGGTCAACTACGACCGCGTCAGCCTGTACGGGTATTCCGACACGCTGGCCCACGAGATGCGCGGCGTGCGCGGCCGGCGACTCGTCTCGCAGGTCATCCGTTTCTTGCAGGACATCCCGCTGGGCGGCGTGTCGAACTTCTCCGCGGTCGGCAAACGCTTCGCCGTACACCACACCGGCCGGGGTGTGGTGATCGTCATCAGCGATTTCCTCGACAAGGGCGGCTACGTGGACGGCATGCGCTACTTGCTCAGCCGCAACCTGGACCTCTACGCCATTCAGGTGCTATCGCCGGAGGAGATCGACCCGACGCTGGCCGGCGACCTGAAGCTGCGCGACGTGGAGGACGACGACCTGGCCGAGGTGACGATCAGCAAGCCGCTGCTGGCCAAGTACAAGGCCAACCTGACGGCGTACTGCACCGAGCTCAAGAACTACTGCACGCAGCGCGGGATCACGTACCTGTTTACGAACACGCGCGTCCCGTTTGATATACTGGTAATGTCGTATTTGCGGCAGCGGGGGTTGTTGCGGTGAGCTTCCTGGCCCCGTTGGCATTTTGGACCGCGGCGATCGTCGTTCCGACGCTGCTGATCCTCTACTTCCTCAAGCTGCGCCGCCGCGAGCAGCTCGTGCCCTCCACCTTGCTGTGGAAACGCGCGGTGCAGGACCTGCAGGTCAACGCGCCCTTCCAGCGGCTGCGCAAGAACCTGCTATTGCTGCTGCAACTGCTCATCCTGCTGGCGGGGATAGTCGCCCTGGCCCGCCCGATCGTCGAAACCACCGTCAGCGAAGAAGAGAGTGTCATCTTGCTCATCGACCGCTCGGCCTCGATGAACACCCTGGAGGGCAGCCAAACGCGCCTCGAGCTGGCCAAGGAGCAGGCCATCCGGCACGTCAAGACGCTCAACCTCACCAGCGGTGGCTGGTTCTCCTTCGGCAGCGCCGAGCCCCGCACGCGCGTGATGGTCATCACCTTCGCCGACCGCGCCCGCGTCGTCTCGCCGTTCACGACCAATACCAGCGAGCTGGCCGAACTCATCCAGACGATCGAGCCGACCGACGCCCAGACGAATATGCGCGAGGCGCTGGAGCTGGCCGAGGCGTACATGCTGCCCACGCGTGGTGGGGTTGAGCAGACGCCGGTCAGTCCCGAGGCCCCGTCGAAACTCGTGCTGATCTCCGACGGGGGTGTCGCGGACATCGAAGACCTGGTGCTCAAGGCCGGTACGATGGAGCTGCTCAAGATCGGCGAGACGCGCGACAACGTCGGCATCACCGCCCTGCGTACGCGGCGCAACTACGAGCGGCCGGAGATACTGGACATTTTCCTGCAAGTGCAGAACTTCGGCCGCGAAGCGGTTAGGACCGACGTGTCGCTGTATGTGGACGGCGGACTGTCGGCAGTGCAGACCGTCGGCCTGGCCGCAGGTGCGCTCGAGCAGCCCGACGAGGAGAGCACGGCCGCGGCTGTCGAGCCGCGTCTGACCGGGAACACGGCCTCGCTGAGCTTCGAGCTGACGTTGGACCAGGCGGCGGTCGTGGAAGCCCGGCTGTCGCGCGACGATGCTTTGCCGCTGGACGATCGCGCGTATGCCGTCGTGCCGCCGCCACGCAAGCTGCGCGTGCTGCTGGTCAGGAGCGAATACCCGTTTCTGGAAAGCGTGCTGGTTGGCTTGCCGCTCGAGCATGTGGAGAGAATGACGCCGGAGGCCTACGAGGCGGCGCCCGCCCAGGAGATCGAGGAAGACGGGCAGTCGAAGTACGACGTGGTGATCTTCGATGGCCATGACACGGGCCGGCTGCCGGCGGGGAACTACCTGTTCATTGCCGCGCTGCCGCAGATCGACGAGATCAAGGCGGCTGAGGAGCTGGGGCCGCACATGTTGATGTGGTGGGACGAGACCCACCCGGTGCTGCGGCACGTCGCGCTGGATTTCGTGCACATCGCCAAAGGGACGGTGCTCGAGATGCCGCCCGAGGCCGAAACGCTCGTCGAAGGCCCGCAGGGACCAGTGCTGACGCGCTACGCCAAGGACGCCCGGCACTACCTGATCCTGACGTTCGCCGTCGAGCAGAGCACCTGGTGGAGCAAGCCGAGCTTTCCCGTCTTCGTCTACAACGCCCTGCGCTACCTCGGCAGCGGCGGAGCGACCGCCGAGCAGGGGCCCACCCGGCCGGGTGAGGCGCTGCGTATCCCGCTACCGGCGGGGACGCAAGAGGCTGAGCTGACCCGTCCGGACGGCTCGAAGGTCAAGCTCACCGTGGAGCCCGGACAACAAGCGCGCTATGCCGGCACGCACCGGGTGGGGGTCTACCGCGTCGAGCCCGGCATCGAGGGGCGCGACAGATTCGCGGTGAATCTCGAGGACGCCGCCGAGAGCGACATTGCCCCACGCGGCAACCTCAAGATCGGCAGCGTGCCCGTCCCGCAGGTCAGCGGCATCCGCACCGCCACGCCGGAGATTTGGCGCTGGTTTGTCGGCGCGGCGTTGCTGATCGTCTTGCTCGAGTGGTACATATACAATCGCCGCGTTATGGTTTAGAGTGTCAATCAGCACAGCGTGAGACGGGCACTTTGCCCGTGTTCGCGGCGTTGCCTTTGAGAATGTAGAGTGGCCATGCCAGGTACCGATCTCAAGCCCGGACAACGCGTACGCATCATCCAGGAAATCGACCGCCGCGAAGGCAATTGGCAGTGTGAGCTCGTCGGCAAGGTCGTTTGGGCCAAGTCGGAGCCGACGGGAAGCTGGTTCGCCCACGGCAAGAACGGCAAGCTGTGGCTAGGTCGGCTGCGGGTCGAAAAGGAGAACGGCGAGCTCACAACCATTGTCGTTGATCAGCATACCCGCCTGGAAGTCCTGGACGACGCGGACGTCGCGACCTAGCACACCACCGCAGCGGCCGGGCCCCGTGTCGGCGGGGCACACTGTCATTCTGAGGGAGCGAAGCGACCGAAGAATCTGTCCCCCGGCCGCGGACACGCCCCTGGAACCAACCAGAGACCCTTCGCTCCGCTGGGCGCCCCACCCTTGCAGGGTGGGGGACGGAGATTCGCTCATGGTGACCCTGAGCAATCCGGGCTAATCTGCGCGCCTGATGCCGGCCGATAGGATAGGTGGAGAACCGCGCGGTTCACTCCGCGGACCAGATTTGGGAGGGTTGCCGGTGCAGAATCCGATCCCAGCCGTTGCCTCGCCCGAGGCCGCGTCGGCGGCCACGCTCGGCGGCTTGACTCGCCGACGCGCCGTCCCACGCTCGCCTCACCGCGTCCCCTGCCGACTGAAAGTGTTCGATTCCCCGACCGGTAGCGAGTGGGCCGTGTGCGGCGAGACCGTCAACATCTCCCCGGCCGGCGTGGCGGTCCAGCTCGGCAAGCCGATCCCCGAGGGCACCGCGGTGGAGGTGCTCATCCCGCATCTCGACGCCGACCCGCTTTGCGTCCATGGCATCGTGGCCCACACCCGCCGCGTCCTGACCGGGACCTTCGAGATCGGCATCCGCCGACAGCCGCACCGCGATCCGCATTGGCCGTGAGCGGGCGGACGGTACCGGGATTGATGCTCGTGAAGGTCCTCGCGTCGTCCCGGCCGGAAGGCGCACCGCTATGGGTGTGCGCGGATGTTGCCTGCATCCGCCGCGTGGCCACGCGCACCTTCGCGACGAGGACCTTAACGACTGTTTGGACGTGCCGCCGGCGCTCGGGGAACTGGCTTGCTGCCATGCCGGCGACTGGCGCAGCAGGTGGCCGCTAGCGTTGCTCGGGCCGCGGCTGCGATAACGTGCGCAACGCGCGTTATCACTTCCGGAGCGGAGGCTGGGCTTGGATCTCCAGCCGATATTTGGTAGGGTAAGATGGTACGCCCTTCTGCCCGGCCGGTCTGTCGGCCAGCCGGGGCATCGTCGCCGGGCGTTCACTATCATGAATGGAGACCAGGGCGTGGTGCGGGTTCGGAAGACGGCGAACGTCGGCATGGTCGTCTTGGGGATGGTGCTTGGGGCCTGGATGGCTAGGCCATTACGGGCGGACGGCGAGACCGCGGACTACCCGCAGACGTGGCTGGTCGTCTTCAACTCCGCGTCAAGCGCGAGTCGGGAATGGGCGAGTTGGTACGCAGCACAGCGCGGGATCCCGGCCGAGAATCTGCTCGGCCTGCCCATGTCCAGCGAGGAACACCTGCCTGACTTGGCGACTGCCAGGGTGCAAGTTTTCGACCCGGTGCGCGCTTACCTGGCGGACCATCCGGAAATCGAGCAGCACATCCTCGGTATCCTGGCCGGTTACGAAGTCCCCGGGCACTACGGAGAGGTTCCGTTCGGTCCGCCAGGGGGATACTCCATTGCCAACGGCTTACAGGATCTCACCAACGAAGAGATGGAGATGAATCCCCAGTGCGCGGAGCTGGATGGCGAGCTTCCGCCCAGACTCAGCAAGCAGACGCTGCTGCCCGGGCATTACCTGGTGGGGCGGATCGACGCTCGCGCACTCGATCTGGCCCAGGAGATCACGCTCCGCGCGCAGGTGCTGGAGGATCACTGCTTTGGGTTCGGTGCCCAGAAGGTCTGGTATGACTACCGCGACGACATCCTGCCCCAGGGAGAGTGGTACTGGCTTCGCGAGGCGGTGGAGAACCCGATGTTCGAAGGGCTGCCCTGGGTGGAATTCGACGCGGACACCGAGCAGACGCTCCAGGCCGTGTTCCGGTTCGGTACACACGACGTGGATGGTTGGAATGATGCGCGCCTGTATGCCGAGCCCGGTGGAGCGCGCGTGCTGGCCTACAACCTGAATAGCTGGGGAATGACCACGTCCCGTGACCCGGACGCGGAGGGCGGGCGGTACGTCCCCAACGCGATTGAGGCAGGGTATGCCGCGGCCATCGGCGCTACCGGTGAGCCCGCTTCGGTCATCGGGCCGTTTCCGTGGGTGTTGTTGGCGGCTCTGCGCGAAGGCTGGACGCTCGGCGAGGCCATGTATCTGGCAAACCCGTGGGACGACTGGGTCTGGACGTGCGTCGGTGACCCGCTGCTGCACTTACAGGATTGGCCGCAGCGGAGCGTGGACGGTGCCGCCAGCCAGCACACGGGCGAGGCACAGCCCATAGACGGTCCTTAGGAATGAAAACCACCCCCTGCCCGCGTGCGGCGAGCAGGGGGTTTTATCGTTCCGGCCTCGGCCCGGAATCGTCTAACGGTACCGGCGGATGAGCGCTACGCCGCCCAGCAACAGGATCAGTGACGCCGGTTCCGGAATTATCGTGATCGACAACCCGGCCCCGAGCACTTTCTTCTCGATGAAGGATATCGAGCCCGGCGCGCTCAGCGCGATCAGATTGTCATCCAGAACCAGTTTGAGCCGCGTCCATACGGGGAACTGCGCGGACAGATCGATGCCCACCTCGCCGGTCCAGGTTCCGTGCCCACTGTCGATGGGGGACGGTGGGTCGCTGACGAGATCGTCGCTCAATACCTTAAACTCGTCGTTAAGACGGGTCACAAAGAGTGAACCGGTCACGGCAACCATGCCCTCGTCGAAGATCCCGTAGTCACCATATTCGCTGATCAGAACGTCGGTGAACATGTAGCCCGGACTGGCGATCAGTTCGACTTCCATTCGATCCGAGATGACGTCTAACACACCATTCACGCTCTGCGCGCGGAACCCATCCGGGAAGAAGACAAACGTGTTGCCGTTGACGAGAATCGGATCGCCAAACAGCCCGTGGTCGCTGCCGCCGTCACGCCATTCGAAGAAGTCTCCCGTTCCGTCCTTGTTCGTCCAGAAGTCGAATCCGGCCGCGAGCCCAGCACCGAACGTGAGTAAGGTGCAGACCGCCAGCACCTTCGGAAGCCAACGAGTCGTGAGCATGTAACTCTCCTCTGCTACCGGACAGGACGCAGGCGGGCCGCCGGATACACCTCCAGCGTTGCCCGCTGGCCCCTCCTGTATTTCAGCATACAGGAGGTCGCGGCCATCTGCAATGGTCATTTTGAGATATTTTATGTCCACCTGCCATGATGTGCCAAGGAGTGCCACATGGTGCCAAGGGGTGCCAAAGAGTGCCACACGCACTTTTCATGCCACAGGCCGGATTTGTTCAGCTTCCCGTCCGGCTCGGCCAGGCGAGCCCACCCGTATCCGTACCCTTCCTGGTTTTCACCCCCGCTGGCGCTATCGCCGGGGCCGCTTTCGGAGTTGTGAAACCGCTTGCCGAAACTTGCGTGCTGGGTACCGCACGCCCCCCCACAGGGGGGACGACCGGAACGCCGCCGCACCCCGCCCCCGCAACTCCGGCGTGTGCTCGCGGGCCGCGTCGCGGCGCCTAGTACTCCAGCGCTAAAACGTTCCGCGCAGCTTGCACAACCTATTCTCCGGCAAAATGTTACGTCTTCCCTAGAGCGATCTGTAGACGTGGCGGAACCCGCTTCACAAGCGGCTGTCCGGCAGGCCACGCGCGGTCTGTCGGCCGTCGGCCGTAAGCCGGCATCGAGGGCCCCCGCCAAGCCGGAGGTCTTGGGGCGCCAATACCAGAGCAGACTCAAAAACGATCCGGCGTCTCGGGGGGGGGGCGAGGCTCCTGCCGACCCCCGGCTCGCCGGGAGGCTCGCCCCCCCGGGGCAACGGAGATTCCTGAGTGCGCTCCACGCGAGGCAGCGCCTCGCGCTGCCGCTGGGGCGATTCGCCTCACCTCGTCGGGTCCTCGATCCAGCGCGAGTAGCAGGCGCCACACAGGTGAATCGTCAGCCGGCGGTAGACCTGGTCCATCGCCTCTTGATCTGACAACTCCGCCGTGGCCTTGAACAGTCGGTCGATCTCGGCGGCGTGGTCGCGCTCCAGATCTTCCTTCGTGATCGTCGGGGGTGTCGGGTCCGCAACCGCTTCGATTCGGATCAGATAGAAATCGCCGCGGCCGGGCTCCAGCTCGACGGCGCAGCGATGGCAGAACAGCGGCGATTCGTCCAATCTCGTCCCCTCGTTCACCGGCACATGCCCCAGCGGGCTTCACTGGCTCACCGGACGAGCACGCCGGTGGCCCAGGTGCTCGGGTCCACGTTCCAGCCGAGCTCGTCGTTGACGGTCAGGTGTTGCGAGCCCAGGCGAAGGTCCTTGATCTTGTAGAAGATGCCGATTCGCGGGTGCTCGGCGGGGTCCCAGCCGCTCAGGCAGGCTGCTGGGATGCCGACCTCGACCGCGTAGCCGCGCCGTTCGACCTGCACGCCGAGCTTGATCAATGACGTATCCACCGGCGGTGGCGGTTCTTTGGCGCGACTCATGCGGTGCAGGCCGACGACCGGGCGTTTGCGGCTCGTTCCGCCGCCGGTGGGCAGCACGTAGAAGTAGTGGCAGAAGCGCGTCGCGCGTTTGATGTCGCGGGCGTCGCGCGTGTCCACGCAGATCCGCAGCCCGTCCTTCTTCCACCACTGGCTCGTGTCGCACTCCAGCGGCCCACGGCGGTCGGGCACGTCGAATGCCACGAACAGCCAGTCCTCGTTCCACGCCCAGTAGACGTCGGCGAACGGCGGCTCGTCCTCCAGCTGCACCAGCGGCGGCAGCAGGTACTTCTGGTCCCATTTGCGGACGTTGCCGTCGATCAGCGGCGTCCCGCCGTGGTAGTGCAGCGGAATCTCAAACCGGAAAAACGCCCGTCGCGGCAAGACATCAATCATGCTGGTTTCCAGACAATAAACGGCCGATCGAACGAGATCGAGCCATTGTACTTGCGCGGGTCTCGGTAGTAGGCCGACTTTCATGGCTCCTTTCGCATAACCCAACACCCCGGAAGAGTGTTCGCGGATGCGGTTGGGCAGAGATGCCCTGCTTCGAGAAGCGTTGACTCCGCCTGCTTAACTCCTGGTGTATTCGGCGAGTCGAGTGCGACCACGAAAAACAGCCTCTGCCCGCCCTCGCTCGAGGGCTTCAACTCGGAGGCGAGACTGTCAACGGGTCGGGATACGGCGAGCCAGTTGTCGAAAGTACCGAAGTTCAGCAATCCGGCCGAGTCCTTTCGCAAGCGTGCCTCGGAGTCGCCCTCCTGCGGCAAGAGATAGAAACGGTTGTGGTGAACGAGCAACACCCGGACGTAACCTTCGGGAAGTACCATTGGCATCGATGCACAGCCGCCGAGCAGAAGGCCGATCAATCCAAGGCCAAATGGCAGAGCCGGTCGCTTACATACGCGAGCCATCGGAGACCTCCTCTTTTCGAGCTACAGTTACTGATTGTACATGGGACTAGGTCCTGCTTATCAGTTCTTCCGTACCTTTGTACCTCCCCCTCTGGGTTTGGCCGCACTCTGGCTCGTCTGTGACCTGAGGTACGCCGACACGGCCACCTTGATGAATCGGCGGAACCCCGGCGTGTCGATCTCGGCCTTGTCGTGGACATACACGGCGATCGCGTCGAGGCCGTCCTGGCGACGACGGACATCGACGCGCGACCAGTCGCCGTACGTCGGCAGCTCCTCCCGTTCGTCGAACGTCTTCAACCCGATCTGCTCGTCGAGTTTGAGCCACTTGAACGTGCCGCGCGGGACGCGGAAGTACAGGTCCAGCGTCCATTCGCCGCCGGTCAGCGCGTGGAAGAACCATTTCTCGGCGTCCGGGGCGGTGATCTCGACGCTGGCGCGGTTGTTCCAGTTGGTCGGTTCAAAGTTGCCGGCTTTGTGGATCAGCTCTTCAACGTATTCCAGTGCGGCCGACTCCCAGCGCGTCGGCCCGGCTTCGCGGCTGGTGCGTTGCTCGAGGTGCCACTTGCGCCCATCCACCTGCCAGGGCATCCTCGTTTCGCGCCCGATCCGGCCGAAGCCGGCCTTCTCGATGTCCATCTCGCGGGCGGCGTGCTCGGCGGGGTCGAAGCGCTGGCGGTCTTCATACGGACTCGCTTTCAGGATGGGTTTGAGCGCGGCACCGGTGTGTGACACGAGTCCCCCAGCGCGTTCGTGCGGTGCGGATGCAGTGGGGCGCTGCTTGGCGCGCCTACGGCTGGCGGGGGCGCCGGCCGCTACTCCGGAACGGCCGGTACGGGGCCCGGCCGCTACATCTCCCAGCGCGGCGATGTCCTCCGGCGTTCCCATCGCGACGATGTAGCCGCCCGCGTCGCCCGCCTCCGGGCCGAGGTCGATCACCCAGTCGGCACACTTGATCACGTCGAGGTTGTGCTCGACGACCAGTACAGTGTTGCCCAGGTCCACGAGCCGGTGGATCACCGCCAACAGCTTGTGGATATCGTCGAAGTGCAGCCCGGTGGTGGGCTCGTCGAGGATGTAGAACGTGCGGCCGGTGTCGGGCTTGCCCAGCTCGGCCGCCAGCTTGACCCGCTGGGCCTCGCCGCCGGAGAGCGTCGGCGCCGGCTGCCCGAGCTGCACATAATCCAGCCCCACGTCCGCCAGCGTCTGCAGCATCCGTCGAACTTTGGGCACGTTCTTGAACAGCTCCAGCGCGTCGGCCACCGACATTTCGAGCACGTCGGCGATGTTCTTGCCCTTGAAACGGATTTCGAGCGTCTCGGGGCTGTAGCGCTTGCCGCCGCAGGCCTCGCACTCGACCCACACGTCCGGCATGAAGTGCATTTCGATGCGTTTTTGGCCGTAGCCTTGGCAGGCCTCGCAGCGGCCGGCGGGGCGGTTGAAGCTGAACCGCCCGACGTCGAACCCGCGCACCTTGCTGTCGGGCAGCCGGGCGAACAGTTCGCGAATCCAGTCGAACGTGCTGGTGTACGTGGCCGGGTTGCTGGAAGGCGTATTGCCGATCGGCGACTGATCAACGTTGATCACCTTGTCGAGGTGGCGCAGGCCGTCGATGTGGTCGTATTCGCCCGGGGCGAGGTTGGCGTAGTTCTTCGCCCGGGCCAGGGCGGGCCACAGGATGTCGTTCACCAGCGAGCTCTTGCCCGAGCCGGATACGCCCGTGACGCAGATGAACCGCCCAAGCGGCAGGGGTACAGCGATGTCCTTGAGGTTGTTCTGCCGGGCCCCGCGGACGACCAGCCAGTTGCGTGCGGGATCGTCGGGCCGCGCGGACGAGACGCCCGCACTCCCCTTCGTGCCTTCGTGGCTTCGTGGCTTTGTCGCTTCTCCAACGTCTTGCCACGGTTCCACCGGCCGCCGATTCGAGGGGACCGGGATAGCCATCTGCCCACTGAGATACGCCCGCGTCAGCGACGCCGGCACTTTGTCCCTTTGTCCCTTTGTCCCTTGGTCCCTGAGTTCGTGCCTTCGTGCCTTCGTGTCTTCGTGCCTTCTTCCGAGGAAGTCGGCTGGTCGGCCGTGCGCGACGATTTCGCCGCCGGAGCTGCCGGCTCCCGGCCCGAAGTCGAGAATACGGTCGGCACTGCGGATCACGTCGCGGTCGTGCTCGACCAACAACAGTGTGTTTCCCAGGTTCCGCAGTTTGTTGAGCGCGTTGATCAGTCGGCGCGTGTCACGCGGGTGCAGCCCGATGGTGGGCTCGTCGAGCACATAGAGCACGCCGCACAGCCCGCTGCCGACCTGGCTGGCCAGCCGGATGCGTTGCGCCTCGCCGCCGGCGAGCGTGGGTGCGGCCCGGTGCAACGTGAGGTACTCCAGTCCGACGTCGATGAGGAACTGCAGCCGGTTGCGGATTTCTTTGAGCAGTTCGCCGGCGATCTGCCGCTGGCGTCTGTCCAGCGGCAGTTTCTTGAAGAAAGCCGCGCACTGGGCCAGCGGCATCTCGCAGACTTCGACGATGGTCTTATCGCCCACGCGGACTGCTGCCGCGTCGGGCCGCAACCGCCCGCCCCGGCACGTCGCACACGGGATGTCGGTGACGGCGTTGTGCAGGCGGTGACGCAGCGACCAGCTATATCGTGTGGCCGCGTCGATGGTCGGGAAGAACCCGCGCCAGTGGAAGCGCATCCCGGCGAAGGCTTGGCTGCCGTCGATCCAGTCGGCGCCGGGAGAACCGCGCGGGCTGAAGCCCGCGGCTCCCTCGGTGCCGAACATCAGGACTTGCTTCTGCTTGGCGGTCCAGGTGCTGAGCGGGGCGTTTACGTCCACGCCGAGGCGTTCACACAGTGCGGTCAGCAGGCGGCCCATCGGCGAGCGTCGGTCGATATGCGGCCAGCCGGCGATCGCGCCCTTCAGCAGCGCGCGCTGCGGGTGCTTGATGATCGCCGCTGCCGGTGCGCCGCGCTGCACACCCAGCCCCTCGCACGTCTCGCACCAGCCCAGTTGGCTGTTGAAGCCGAAATGCTGCGGCGAGAGCTCCTCGTAGCTCATTCCGCAGTGGGTGCAGGCCAGTTTCTGCGAGAACATGAACTCGCGCTCCGGCGTCCGCACAGTTTGCGGAATGGTCGTCGGTTCTCCGTCCCTTCGTCCCTGCGTCCCTTCGTCCCTGTCTACGTGGACTTTTTCGACCTCTTCGACGAGCAGCGTCATTACGCCATTGCCCAGTGCCAGGGCGTGCTCGGCGCTCTCGCTGATCCGGCTGCGATTGTCGGGCGAGACGCGCGACCTGCCCCGCTTGACGATTGTGCGATCCACCACCACCTCGACGCGGTGCTTACGCCGCGCGTCGAGCGTCGTCGCGTGCGTGGTCCGCACGATCTGGCCGTCGGTGCGGACACGCGTGTAGCCGGAGTTCTTCAGCCGGTTGAAGAGCCCGGCGTAGGTCTCGCCCTCGCCGAGGGTGACCGGGGCGAGGATGATGATCGGCGCGCCGGCTTCGAGCGCCATGACCCGGTCGCAAATCTCGTCCACGGTCTGCGTGCCGATCGGCATCTGGCAGCGCGGGCAGTGGGGGCTTCCGACGCGGGCCCACAGCACACGCAGGTAATCGTAGACCTCGGTGATTGTCCCCACGGTCGAACGGGGGTTCTTGCTGGCGGCCTTCTGCTCGATGCAAATCGCCGGCGACAGCCCCTCCACGTGGTCCACCTTCGGTTTGGCCATCTGCCCGAGAAACTGCCGCGCGTACGCCGACAGCGATTCGACGTACCGGCGATAGCCCTCGTTGAAGACCGTGTCGATCGCGAAGCTGGTCTTGCCGGAGCCTGAGACGCCGGTGCAGACGGTCACCCGGTTGCGCGGCAGTGACACGGTCAGGTCCTTGAGATTGTGCTGGCGGGCACCGACGACGGTGATGGCGTCGGGAGCGAGTTCGGAAGTTGGAGTTGCCACTGCCCCCGCCATCTTCTTCAACTCGCTACTCGCTACTCTTAACTCTGAACTCGGCCGAAGGGCCGCGCGCAGCGCCTGCCCCGTATACGACGCCGCGTACGCCGCCACCTCTTCCGGCGTGCCTTCGACGACGATGCGGCCGCCCTCCTCGCCGCCTTCGGGGCCGAGATCGATGATCCAGTCGGCGGTTTTGAGCACGTCGACGTTGTGCTCGATGACGATGACGGTGTTGCCGACATCGACGAAGCCGTGCAGCACGTTGAGCAGCTTGCGGATGTCGTCGAAGTGCAGCCCGGTGGTCGGCTCGTCGAGCACGTACAGCGTGCGGCCGGTGGGCCGCTTGACCAGCTCGCGGGCGAGCTTGATGCGTTGGGCCTCGCCGCCGGAGAGCGTGGTGCTGGGTTGTCCGAGCTTGATGTAATCGAGCCCGACGTCGTGCAGGGTTTGCAGCATCGAGCGGGTACGGGGGATGTTGTCGAAGTGCACGAGGGCCTGTTGCACGTCCATCTCCAGCACGTCGGCGATGCTCTTGTGCTTGTACTGAATCTGCAATGTCTCACGGCCGAAGCGTTTGCCCTCACAGACCGGGCAGCGCACCCACACGTCCGACAGGAAATCCATCTCGATGCGGTTGGCCCCGTTGCCCTGGCAGGCCTCGCAGCGCCCCCCGCCCCGCCGGCCGGTGTGTACGTTGAAGCTGAACCGCCCCGGCTTGTAGCCGCGCAGCTTGCTGTCCGGCAGCTTGGCAAACAGCGCGCGAATCTCGTCAAAGATCTTGATGTAGGTGACCGGATTACTCCGCGGCGTGCGGCCGATCGGGGACTGATCAATTGCGATCACCTTGTCGAGTTGGCTGAGCCCGTCGATCGCGTCGTGTTCGCCCGGCTCCAGCGTCGTCGCCCGGTTCAGCTCGCGGGCCAGTGCCTTGTAGAGGATGTCGTTGAGCAGTGAGCTCTTGCCGGAGCCGGATACGCCCGTGACGCACGTGAACCGTCCGAGCGGAAAGCCGGCGTCGATGTTCTTGAGGTTGTTGTGCCGCGCGCCGCGGACGGTCAGCCAGGCCACGTTGTTCGGCGCGGGCTCGCGCGGCGGTTCTTCCGCCCGCGCCGGCTGCTGTTGCCCCCGCCTGTTTGACCCGGCATTTCTCGGCATCGACGCGTCCACGCTTTTGATGCGGGCGAAGCGCCGCGGGCCTCTCACCATGCCCCGCCCAACCGCGAACCCCTTATGATACCGCCTTTCCGCGGGTGGGCGGGTTCCCCGGGTGAAAGCGTGGGATTCGCCGGATCGCCCCCGCGGCTGTCCGGGGCTGGCCGCGGCTGCACCCGTCCGGGCCTATCGCACCCGCGGCCCGAAGACGTTACAATGCGGCTTACCGTCGGCGTGCTGGGTATGCGTCGATGGGTATCCTCTTGGTTGCTTATGGAGTGACAACGCCATGAAACGTCCAAAGATCACCGTCATCGGAGCCGGGCACGTCGGAGAGACGTGCGCACAGTATGCGGCCACCAAGGAAGTCGCCGATGTCGTCCTGGTGGACGTCATCGAAGGCATGCCGCAGGGTAAGGCCCTCGACTTGTACCAGGCCGCCCCCGTCGAGGGCTACGACGTCAAGCTCATCGGCACCAACAGCTACGAGGACACCGCCGGCAGCGACGTCATCATCATCACCTCCGGCATCCCGCGCAAGCCCGGCATGAGCCGCGACGAGCTGCTCGAGACCAACGTCAAAATCGTGTGGGATGTCACGAAGAAATCGGTCGAGCACAGTCCCAACGCCGTCCTGATCGTCGTCACCAACCCGCTCGACGCCATGGTGTACACGGCCTGGAAGGCCTCCGAGTTCCCGACCAATCGCGTCGTCGGCCAGGCCGGTATGCTCGACATCGCCCGCTTCGCCGCCTTCATTTCCATGGAGATCGGCTGTAGCGTCAAGGACATCCGCGCCACGCTGCTCGGCGGCCACGGCGACGATATGGTCCCGCTGCCGCGCTACACCACCGTCTGCGGCATCCCGGTTACCCAGCTCATCCCCGCCGGAAAGCTGGACGAGATCGTCACGCGGACGCGCAACGGCGGGGCCGAGATCGTCCGCCTGCTCAAGACCGGCAGCGCCTACTACGCTCCTTCCGCCGGCACTATCGCCATGGCCGCCTCGATCATCTACGACCAGAAGCGGATTCTGCCGTGCGCGGCTTATTGCGATAAGGAATACGACGTCGGCGGCTATTTCGTCGGCACGCCGACCATGCTGGGGACCAACGGCGTCGAAAGGATCATCGAGGTCGAGCTCAACGCGCGCGAGAAAGACATGTTCGCCGGCAGCGTCAACCACGTGAAGGAGCTCTGCGCCGAGGCCGAGAAGGTTCTGAGCAAGAAATGAGACATCACCGCCGACGGTCGGCGGTGCCATACACGGGTTTGGCCGAGTCAACGCAATGTGGCGCAGGACCGTGAATTCAGGTGCGGGTTCGTGTGCGGCGTTGCTGCTGGGTACCGTTTGGTGCACGCCCAAGGTGCTGGCGCAGCACGAGGGCCATCAGCAGGGTAAGCAGGCCCATGCCGAGAAGAAGCAGCAGAGTGAGGCGCAGGCTGAGCGCCAGGCCCTCTGCCCGGTCAGAGGTAACCCGATCAACAAGGCCTCCTACACCTACTACCGCGGCAGACGGGTCTATTTCTGCTGCGACATGTGCAAGGCCCCGTTCGAGAAGGACCCGGGCAAGTACGCCGATGCCGTCCGGGCCCAGTGGGAGATCCTCAAGCCCTTGCGCGTGCAGGTGCGGTGTCCGGTGACTGGCGAGCGGCTCAAGAAGCTGGACGTCTACGTCGAGGCTGAGCATGGTCGCATCTACTTCGCTTCGGAGGACGCCCAGGCCAAGTGGCAGAAAGACAGCGAGCCGTTCAAGAAGGGACTCGAGGGTTCGTACACCTACCAGACGCACTGCCCGATCATGGGTGGCGAGATCAACCCGACCGTCCTCGCGGAAATCGACGGCCGCACGGTCTACTTCTGCTGCCCCGGCTGCGAGAAGGGCTTCCTCAAGGACAAAGCCGCCAACTTCAAGAAGCTCGACGAGCAGATCGAGAGGAACAAGAAGGCCTGGGCCAAGAAGCACGCAGCCGCAGACAAGGCGCACAAGAAGCCCTAGGGCAAGGGCGCCTCATCGTACGCCGTATGCCGGCTTCTCGGCGTCCGCGGAAGCCGCCAGGCGTAGTGCTGGACCTTGGCGTCCGACGCGGTGGGCCCGGGGGAATGTCGAGCCCGGGCGAGCGACGTTTGCAGAGTTGCTGCGCGACTAAGTCCTGCAATGACCTGTCAGCGTACGCCAGAGGGACAGTGTGTGCGCACGCACAAACCGGGCCGCCTAACGGCTTCACGGGCAATTCTCCCGGCCGGGGATTGAGAATTCCCGGCCGCCGCCGTACGATCCCGGCATGAGCGAACCAATCGTTAGCGAAAAGCAAGAGCGGATCGGGCTCGTGCGGATCAACCGGCCGGACAAGCTCAACGCCGTCGATCTGGAGACGATGGACCGGCTCGTGACGGCCATGGAGCACTTCGACCGTGATCCGGAAGTGCGCTGCATGCTGCTGACGGGCGATGAGCGGGCCTTCGGGGCGGGCGTGGATATCACCGAGATGGCTGACGCCTCGATGGCCGAGATGTACTACCGCAACCAGTTCGCGCGCTGGGACCAGCTCTGGGCGGTCCAGAAGCCGATCGTGGCCGCCGTCAGCGGCTACGCCATCGGCGGGGGCTGCGAGCTGGTGATGTCCTGCGACATCATCATCGCCTCCGAGACGGCCCGCTTCGGGCAGCCGGAAACTGGCATCGGCGTGATTCCCGGGGCCGGGGGCACACAACGCGTGACCCGCGCGATCGGCAAGGCCCGGGCGATGGACCTGATCCTGACCGGTCGGATGATCACTGCGCAGGAAGCGTTGGAGGCGGGCCTGGTCAGCCGGGTTGTCCCGCTGGAGAACTACTACGACGAGGCGCTCGGCGTCTGCCGCGAGTTGGCCAAGCGTCCGCCGTTGGCGCTGCGCTTGGCCAAGGAGGCGATTCTGCGGGCACATGCGGGGTCGTTACGCGACGGGCTGGATTACGAGCGGAAGCTGTTTTACACGCTCTTCGCCACCGACGACCAGAAGGAAGGCATGCGGGCCTTCATCGAGAAGCGCCCGCCGGTATACGTCGGACGGTGAGCAGTAGGGTGGGCCCTGCCCCCCGACTTGTCATTCGCCGCCGGCGGATGCTTGGCGGGCAGTGCCCAGCCTGCCAATGGATGTAAAATCATGGCGAATTCGTTCGGCACGCTCAAAACGTCACTGCAAGACGGTGTCTTTACCATCACGCTCAACCGCCCCGACGTGCTCAACGTGTGCAACGAGCAGATGGGCTCGGAGCTGAGCGCGGCGTTGAAGACTGCCCAGCGGGAGAAGACGGCGCGCTGTGTGGTTCTGACCGGGGCCGGGCGGGCGTTTTGTGCCGGACAGGACCTGCGCGAGCTTGATGAGCTGCAATCCGCCGGCGACCGCGGCGAGAAGTTCAGTTTCGGCCCGTTGCTGCGCGCCAGGTACAACCCGTTGGCCGTGCGCCTGCGCACATTCGAGAAGCCGGTCGTGGCGGCGGTGAACGGCATCGCCGCCGGCGCCGGGGCCGGACTGGCTTTCGCCGCCGACCTGCGTATCTGCGCCCGCAGCGCGGCGTTCAAAATGGCCTTTGTGGACCTCGGGCTGGTGCCCGATACAGGGGCAACGCTGACGCTGGTGCAGCACGTGGGGTATGCCCGTGCGGCCGAGCTATGCTTGCTGGGCGAAAAGCTGTCGGCGGAAGAAGCGTTGGGCTACGGGCTGGTCAACCGCGTCGTGGCTGACGAGGAGCTGCAGTCCGTCACGGATCAGATCGCCGGCCGGCTGGCTTCTTGGCCGCCACGGGCGATCGCCCTGACCAAGCGGGCGCTCAACCAGGCCTGGACGGCGGGCTTGGAAGAGCAGCTCGAGTACGAGGCGTTCCTGCAAACCACCGCCGGTCGAACCGCGGATCACCGCGAGGCCGTGCGGGCGTTTCTCGAAAAGCGCAAACCCAAATTCCAAGGAAAGTAGCGGCCGGGCTCTGTCCCGGCCGTTCTTGTACAATGGCACCTTCGGTTCGGTACGGCTGCGGCCGAGCCCGGCCGCCATCCTTTGCGCGTCGCCATGTGGTCAGAACAGACGATCCAACTGATTCAGCTCGCCTGTGAAGAGGACCTCGGGCGGTCGGGCGACATCACGTCCAAGCTGCTGGATGAGTCAGACGCCCAAGTTGCCGGGCGGGTCGTGCCGCGGCAGAGCGGCCTGATCTGCGGGCTCGCGCTCGGCCCGCGAATCTGCGAAGTGTTTGCGCAACGGCTCAATCAGGAGCTCGAATTCGCCGTGAGTGCGCACGGCGATCGGCAGTTCGAGGATGGAGATGAGGTCAAAGCGGGCATGTGCGTAGCCACGTTGCGTGGGCCGCGGTCGGCGGCCTTGACCGTGGAGCGCACGCTGCTCAACTTCCTCGGTCGCATGAGCGGCGTCGCCACACTCACGCGGTCGTTCGTCGAGGCTGCCCGCAAGGCCAATCCCAACGTCAGTATTCTCGACACGCGCAAGACCATCCCCGGCTGGCGGGAATTGGACAAATACGCCGTCCGTTGCGGCGGCGGCGAGAACCATCGCGCCGGACTGCACGACGCCGTTCTCATCAAGGACAACCACCTGGCGGGTATTCCGACGCCGCGCCTGGCGAATGCCGTGTTAGAGCTGCTTCATCGGCGTACGGGTTCGCCGAGCTTCGTCGAGGTCGAGGTCGATGACCTCGAGCAGCTCGCGGAGGTCTGCAAGGTCGTCGGCGTCGATATCGTCTTGCTGGACAATTTCACGTCGGATCAGATGCGGGCCGCGGTGGCCTGCCGCGACGGGCAGGGGCTGCGCGGCAAGGTCGAACTGGAGGCCAGCGGCGGGATCACGCTGGAAAACGTGGCCGAAATCGCCGCCACCGGCATCGATCGCATCTCGGTGGGGGCGCTGACCCATTCCGCGCCCGGCCTTAACATCGGACTGGATCTGTAGAAGACGTTCCCGACCGCTTTCTCCCTTTCTCGCGGGGCAGTACCTGCAAGCTTGCGGATCAGTCACCCTGACCGCTGTCGCCGGTACAATGTGGAGACGTGACGGGGCACCAGCATGAGACGCCGCTCGCGGACACGTCGGGTGCTTAAATGGGTCGGCGCCGCCCTGTGTGCGCCGGTCTTGGCTATAAGCGTGGCCAGCGGATGGTGGCAACTGAGATACGAAACGGACAACGGCCTTATTTGCCTCGGAGAAGGCGCTGTAGGTTACCTCGCCCGTCCATGTGGACCTGAGTTCGCGGGGCAGACAGGTTTGGACGTTCGGTCCGTCAGCGCAATCCGCGGCCGTCCCTATTGGTGTTGGCGGTTCTACTGGAAGCTCGAGGGACGACTTTGGGTTGCTCCTCTTTGGATGCCGCTCGCCTCGCTGGGCGGCCCCACGCTCTACCTATGGTGGCGTGACCGTCGCCGCATCCCACCTGGGCATTGCCCGCACTGCGGCTACGACCTCACCGGCAACGTTAGCGGGCGGTGTCCGGAGTGTGGGGAGCCCGTTGGAAGCGAACGCGAAAGCTCTGCCGAGCTTTGACGAAAGGGAGGTCAAGTTATGTCAACGATGCGTCTGGTAGGTGGCATCATTGCCGTGCCTCTGTTTGTAAGTGGGTGTTCGGGGTCTAAACCAAGCTACTGGTCTAGCCAAGTGTGGGTGCAGGAGCCTCTGCGGATTGAACGAAATGGCGAGGCGCTCCCCGTCAACAAGGAAAACTGCTTGGAGGTCTTCGGGCCTCCAACCTTCACGAATCAGATTCCGGACGGGGAGGTCTGCATCTGGCGTGACGCGATGCGCGGCCCGCCGCCCGGATGTAAAGGCCACTGGGATGTCTTCATCACCTTTGACAGCGATGGCAACTTCATGCCAGCGGATCCGAAGGCCGACTACGGGTTCTGCTTCTGCCAAAGGTGCCGTTGCGACCTGCGGACAATTGACGGGGATCGGTGCCCCGAGTGCGGGATGGCGATCGAACGGAAGGCGGCTGGCTGACGCGGTACAACCACGGTGCAACAGCCCGCGGCGCAGGGGAGCGGGCGAGCCGCGCGCGTTGGCGCAAGGCCCGCCCGGTAGTGAACTTGCCGCGCAGAGCGCCCGCCGCCCAGTCGGCCCGGGTAGCGGTTACGAGAACTGCACCGCCAGCAGCGTCATGTCGTCGGCCGTGGCGGCGCCGGCCAGATGGCGTTGCACCACGGAGCGGGTCGTGCGGATCATGGCCGCGGTGCTGAGCTCCTCCAGCGAGTCGAGCGCCTCGATCACCGGGGGGAGTCCCAGGAACTCGTCGGCGGGATTGACCGTCTCGATCAGACCGTCCGTGTAAAACAGCATCGCCTGAGCGTGCTCCCCGACGTGGATCCGCCGCACGCGGTACTGCTCTTCCGGCTCGATCCCCAGCGGCAGCGAGTTCTCCTCACCCGGGACGCTGACGTGCTCCGGGCCGAGCAACAGCGGACCGGGGTGACCCGCGCTGACGTACTCGACGGAACCGCTCGCCGGGTCGATCGTCCCCAACACGGCCGTGATGAACACGTGCGAAGCCGTGCTGTGGTACATGTGCCGATTGATCCGAGCGGCCAGGTCCGGCAGTGAGATGTCGGCGGCGAGCGCGACGCGAACAGCGGCCTGCAAGTTGGCTATCACCAGGGCGGCGGGCAGGCCGTGACCGGTTACGTCCGCGATGATCACGCCCAGCCGACCGTCTTCCAGCCGAAAGTAGTCGAAGTAGTCGCCGCTCACCGCGGAGGACGGCTCGTTATATCCCTCGACCGTCACACGCCCGATGCGCAGCGGTTCGGCCGGCAGGAGTTCTTGCTGAATGGCCCGGGCGCGTTCGAGCTCGGCGTACATGTGCTGGGCGCGCATGTGTTCCTGGAACATACGCAGGTTGGCCAGTCCGACGCCGACCTGCTGGGCGATCGCGGCGAGGAAGTCCACGTCGGCCGGCTGGTAGCTGGAGGCCTGCGTGACGCGATCGCCGTAGATCACCCCCAGAATCTCCTCCCGGTTGAGGATCGGGACGCATAACGCCGAGCAGATCGGGTAGCGCACCAGGCTCTCGCTCAGGTCGCCCACCAGGTCGGTGGCGGGGTTGTTGACGATCGCCCGTTCGCCTTGCAGCAGGGCCCGGTTGATGAGCGTTCGACTCACCTTGTAGGCCCCGCTCTCGTCGCGCTGAACGTTGTGCGCGACCGGGAGCTCGGTGTCACCGCGCGGCGTCTTCAGCGCGATGAGCCCGCGTTCAAACGCCAACGCCTCGCAACAGGCGTCCAAAGCCTGTTGCAGCAGTTGTTTGCGATCGAAGGTCCCGCCGATGCGCTCGGTCAGGCTGATCAGCAGGGCGAGCCGCTGTTGATTGAGGTCGAGCCGTCGGCTGCTGGGGAAAAAGTGGGTGTCGCCCATGCGGGTCGGGGCGTCGGGCGTGAACGTGACGTGCTCGGGCGAATGGGCTCCCGGCGGCCGAGCACCGATGATCTCAATGACGTGCTCACCCAGCCGGATCGTTCGGTAAGCCTGACGCGTCTGGCTGTGCAGCACCGCCCCGTCGTCCACGCGCGTGCCGTTTTTCGAGTTGAGATCGCCGACGACGACCGACCCGTCCTCGTCCAGCCAGACCTCGGCGTGTTCGCGCGAAACCTCGCCGTCGTTCCGCAGCGCGATGTCGCAACTGTCGGCGCGGCCGATTCTGACCGGGCGCGCGGACAGCTCGACCGTGAAACGCTTGCCATCGGGAGTGCGCACCGCCAGCTTGGGCATGTGCTAGCCTCGCAGTGCCCGCAGGATGAACTCTGCCAGCGTCGCCACCGGGCTGTACGGCAGCACCAGCGCGTTCTCGAGCGCGTCGGACCCCAGCAACAGGTCGACGTTTCGTTCGAGCGTTGCCAGACAGCCGTTGGCGGTCAGCAGCCCCAGCGGGGGGGCGTACAAGAGCAGTCGTCGCACGAGCTTAGGTGATCGCATCCGCTTGCCTCCGGCGGCTTGCTTTCGGTTTCGAACAGCACCCGCACCAGTATATGCCCCGCGGGGTGAGTCTTGTAGGGGGCCGCTCTCTGGATGGTGCGGGCATCCCCTCGGCTGCGCTCGGGACGGGCCTGCCCGCGACGTAGCGGCCGACGATGTACATCGGGGCACCGGCCGTGGGTAGTGCGGGCATCTTGCCCGCGAACCAACGACGGAGGGTTGAGTGGGTAGTGTGGGCGTCTCGCCCGCGAATCGGTGGCGGAGGGTTCAGCGTTCGGGGTTCAGGGTTCAGTGTGTGCCACCCGGCGCCGCGTCAAGCCAGCTTCCGCGCGATTTCCTCGTCCAGAATCTCGCGGACCGTCAGGGCGATGATGGCCTTGCCGCTCTTGCGGAAGAAGCGGTCGATCTCGCGCAGGGCGTCGGAGGTGTAGTCGAACGCGACGAAGAAGCCCTTGGTGCGGTCCTCGCGCGTCATGACGGCCTCGAAGGCGTCGATGTCGGGGCGGCCGACCTTGTCCTTCTGCTTGACCTGGATCGGATACCAGTGGTCGAGGAACTCCTCGAAGGCGGGCGTCTCGCCCTTGGCAGCCGCGGCTTTCTTGGGCGCGGCGGACACCGGGAAGATGCGGCCGTCGATGCCCATGTCGCCGACCTGCACCTTATTGGGGATGCCGCCCAGGGCGATGACGGCCCAGTTCTCGAACTCGAACGGCGGAAGCTGGCGGAGTTTTGCTTCGCTCCAGGGCAGGTCGCGGACGACGAAGCCGCGTCCGGCGCGCCAGAGGGCCTCGTCCTCGCGCAGCTTGCACACGTCACGGAGCCGCTTGGCCATGACCCGGCAGGCCGTCGGCGATATGTCGATGCCGATCCACTGGCGACTCAGGTTGTCCGCCGCGACCAGTGCGGTGCCACAGCCACAGAACGCATCGAGTACAATGTCATTCGGGTTGCTGCTGGCCTTGATAATGCGATCGAGGAGGGCCAGAGGCTTCTGTGTGGGATAACCGAGTCGTTCGGCTGCCGATGATCCGAGCGAGGGCATGTCCGTCCAGATGTTCTGAAGGGAGACGCCCGGCATTTCGTCTAGATAGCGTTTGTAGTTCGGCATCCCTGATTTGCTGTAGACCAAACGCCCCTCGGCGCTAAACGCCTCCATCTTGGCGCGACTGTACGCCCAGTAGCGTCCCTTGTACGGCGTCACCATTCGACCATCGGGTGTTCTCCATTCATAGCTTGTATCGCCGCCGGGCTTGGAGGCGGTGAGGTTGTCGAGGCGGTACCTCCGCCCGGTCCTTTCCTCAACGTGCCGGTACATCGTGTTGACGTACTCTTCGTCATACGGTCGGTACTCTGGATTGAAGGTCCACGTCTTTGCGCCACCGGTGTAAAGGAACATGGAATCTGAGACGATGCCGAAGCGCTTCATGCCTTGCTTCGTATCGCTATGAGCTCCACTTCGGCGCCAGACGATCTCATTCTGAAAATTATTCTCGCCGAGAATCTGATCGAGCATCACCTTGACGTAATGGCCGGCGTGCCAGTCGCAGTGATAATAGAAGCTGCCGGTCTTCTTGACCACGCGGGCCAGCTCCACGCAGCGCGGCCGCATGTAGTCGATGTACGCCTCCGTGGAGGCGTGGCGGTCCTCGAACGCCCGCGTCTCCTTCGTCTCGCCCCAGAAGACCTCGTAGTTGCGGTTGCTGTTAAACGGCGGATCGATGTAGATCAGGTCCACGCAGCCGTCGGGCAGCTTGGCGAGCTGGTCCAGGCAGTCGCCGCAGTAGATGATGCGCGTATCGAGCAGCGCCGACGGGCGGGCAGCCCGGGCGCGAGCGGCGGTCGCTTTGGCTGCGGCACGTTTGCGGGGCACGCCATTCGCCATTGGCTATTCTGAATTCGCGATTCTCTTCACGCCCCGATCGTTGCGCTGGCGGTTTCGCTCCAGGGGCCCTTTTCGCCGGTGGTGGCGACCCATCTTAGCATGTAATGGGCGGTCTTACCGCCGTCCTCGCCGGGGAAGTCGGCCACATACGGCGTGCGCGTGTCCAGCGACAGGAACGTCAGCTCGCCCGGATCGACCGGCGGCGGGTCGCCCACCTTGACCCACAGCTCGGCCCCCATGACGCCGGCCGGCTTGGCCTTGCGCGTCGGCGTGGCCTCATCCGCGAACGCGATCGTGTGCTGCAGCCGCTGGCTGGTGTCCACGCTCACGACCGGCCGCGTCTTGGGCGGGACCTGGGGCGTGGTCTCGCGGTCGGGCACCGTGATGCCCATGGCGGCCCGTTCGGCGTCGTCCACGTCCGGGCTGGCCTGCAGCCGGCGCACCAGCGGCCGAATCGCGCCCTCGAAGCCGCTGCGCGCCCCGTCCTTGGCCTGCCGGGCGGCCTCGGCCGCGGCCTGGGCGGCGGTGTGGGCCGGGTACTCGGTGGTCCAGGTCGCCGCGGTGGCGTTCAGGTCCACCACGTCGGCCGCGTCCAGCCCCAGGTCGAGCAGATGGGCGTTGACGTACGTGACGAAGTTGACCTGCCAGGTGTCGAACTGGGCGTCGGCGGCGGGAAGGTAGTCGGGCATGGCAATGCTCCTCTGTTGCTGATCAGGAAATGCGGCCAACGAGCCTCCCTGGGGAGGCCCCTATTGGCCGGAACCATACCCGATCCGGGCCTGCCCGGCAAGCGCTGCCACCCCGGCCGCCCGGGGACGGCTGCCGCCTCGGCGGCGCCGGCCTACTCCGCGGAGCGGATGATCCATTCCTTGGAGCGGACGAGCCACTCCGCGGAGTGGGTGAGTCATTCCGAGGAGTGGATGGGTCATTCCTTGGAGTGGACGAGTCATTCCGAGGAGTGGACGAGCCACTCCCCGGCGGGGGCGGCCCATTCCCGGACGGGCGCACGCGACCGGCTCCGGCAGCGGCGAGCGCAAAGGCTTACGCGGCAACGACTTATCGATCCCGCCCGGGCATCGGCCCGCAAGAACCAAAAGGGGCTATCGCCTTGGCTGCAGCAGCCCCAAGATGTGGTATGGGACTGATGTGGCGGGCGACGCGTTGCAGATTGCACGGCGATCGTACAGAAGCCGCTACTGGTAAAAACAGCCGGAGTTTCGCGATGACCAAGCGCAAACAAGCCTGCAAATTGTCAGCTTCCCTCGACAAGGGAATAGCCCTCTACGTCAAGGCCATAAGAAAGCATAGAATCGATACGTTCGAGTCATGGGAGGGCGGCAAAAAGCATTCCTACGCCGAGCCAACCGTCCGTTTTGACGGGGGACCTGCCGAGGGCTTTAGAGCGGTCGCCGCCGCCTTAGAATGCGGGCTTCGGGTATTCGCGCATCGACGCACATGGCCGATCGGCGATGGCGAGCCCACCGGGCCCTGGTGCGAAATCACGTTCACGCGGAAGGCTTAATCTACTTACCTTGTGCGTTGAGCCGAGAGCAATGCTGACACAGGGGCTTCCCGCCGGTGCCTTCACGCCGATTCTGAGGCTCGATATTGTTCCCTTCCGTGCACTTGGTGTTGTTGTGGTGCACTTGCTCTTTGATTGAGTGCCAGGGTGACGTTTTCATCGTAAATTCTCCATGATTAAGACCTAAGGGGGGGACTGGACGCGAATCAATATCATTGTTACCACTCATTCGCTCTGTTATGGCCACTCGGTTGAATCAGGATACTGCAACGGGGCTGATGACTCAACAGGTCCCCTTCTTCGGGTTCATGGGAATTACTAGATATAGTGTGTCCTGGAGCCAACGGCATAGCCCCTGAACCAAATACGACGCGGCTATCTCTTTCGAGTTTTCTTCTTGGCCCGCTTGGGCTTCGGCGGATCGTCGATCATCTGGAGCATCTGGCCGGGGGTGACGTCGAGGGCGACGCGAACACCGACCAGGCCGATCTGGGCATCCTGCTCGCCGACTGGGGCGAGGGCTGCCCGTAGGGCAGGTGTCGGGTCTGATGACCCGACCTACATGTGCTGCGCGCGGTGTGGCGAGATTCTTCGGTCGCTTCGCTCCCTCAGAATGACAGTGTGCTTCGCTCCCTCAGAATGAAAGTGTGCCTCGCTCCTTCAGGATGACGGAGTGTCTCGGCGGCCGAGGTGTTGTTCGAGCGTGCTCAGGACGGCGTGGAGCGGGTCTTCGTGTTTGCCGGAGAGCGATTTCCAGGTGACGCTGCCGTCACGCTCGAGGATGCGCTCCATGCGCTGGGTGGCCATGAGCACGGTGGAATGGTTCTTGTTCCCCAGGGCCCGCCCAATTTCGGGGAAGCTCAGCCGGGTGTGCTTGCGCACGAGGTACATGGTGATCGCCCGGGCCAGGCTGACCGTGCGGTCGCGGCTCTTGGAGCGGATCTGTTCGCGGGTCACGCCGAAGTGGGCCGCGACGACCCGTTCGATCGCGGCGGCGTCGGGCGGCCGCCGCTGGTTGATGTAGTCATCAAGCGCTCGCCGGGCGATGTCCGGCGTGATCGGCTCCCGGGCCAGCGAGGCCAGGGCCACCAGCTTGTAGAGTGCCCCTTCCAGCTCGCGTACGTTGCGCGTCACGTGCTGTGCTACCAGATCCAGCACGTCGTCGGGGATACGTTGGTGCATTTCCAACGCCCGACGCCGGAGGATCTCCCGCCGCGTGGCCAGGTCCGGCGGGTCGATCCGCACGACCATGCCGGCGACCAGGCGGTTGATCAGCGGTTCGGAGAGGGTGGCGATGCTGCGCGGATGGCGGTCCGAGGACAGCACGACAACCTTCCCACAGGCGTCGATCGCGTTAAACGTATGCAGGAACTCCTCTTGCGTGGCCTTCTTGTTGGCCAGGAAGTGGATGTCGTCGATCACGAGCAGGTCCACCTTGCGGAACCGCGCCCGAAAGTGGTCGATCCGCCCGGCCTTCAGGGCGTAGATGTACTCGTTGGTGAACTCCTCGCCGGAGATGTAACGCCATTCCACCGCCGGATGTGCCCGACGCACCCCGTTACAGATCCCCTGTAGCAGGTGGGTCTTGCCCAGCCCGCACCCGCCATGCATCACCAGCGGCTTGACGGCCTGCTCGAGCGAGCTGACGACGCTGCACACGGCGGCGTGGGCCAGTCGGTTCGGCGGGCCGACGACGAAGGACTCCAGCTCGCCGCGGAGCGTGGCCGTGCGGCGGTGGTTCGTGCGTGGTCGGCGTGATTGGGGGGCCGGGTGCGAACCGGGCTGGGCCGCCGGCCTCGGGTTCTCCTGCTCAGGTCGCCCGTTAGGCGAGGCAACCCGGATGTCCACGCGCAGCTCGTTGCCAGTGACCTCGCGGGCGGCCTCGATCAGTTCGGACATATAGTTCGTGGCGATCCAGCGCCCGGCGAAGGCGTTTTCCACCATCACGTCGAGCCGGTCGTCCGCAAGCTCGAATTGCGTCGCCTCTCCAAACCAAGTGCGGAATCGGTTTAGCCCGATGCGATCGGCGACCCGCTCCCGGATTCGACAGACGCTCTCCGCCACCGCCGCGTCCACGCACCACCTCTACCGCCGAGCGGCTAAGGTGCAGCACGAGTTGATCTATTGTTCAGGGGAACGCCGGATTGACCGTTCCTTACCCACGAGCGTCCGGATGATAACACCGGCGTGCTCGTTCTGCAAGAACGATTCGCTCAGAAAACAATTGACAAACGCGCAACTGTCGCTGTGCCAAGCGTTGAGGCCGAAAAAAAAGTTTCCTCTTCACCGGTTGTCCACAGGGTGTGCGCAAATGGTTCCGAACGGCGGCCCGGGCGAACGAGGTTCAACGCGCGGCGTCACGGTCCGGCCAGGAATAGAGATAAGCGTCGCGCGCCGCCACGCTTGCGAAGCCGAAACGCTCATACAGGCGTTTGGCCGGCGTGTTGCGCTGGTCAACCACGACCAGCATGCGGGCGGCCGCCAACTGGCGAGCCCGCTGCAGCGCCCGTTGTAGCAACAGTGTCCCCACCCCACGCCGACGGAACGCCGGAACCACGCCCATATACACGATCTCGATTGTCGTGCCGCGTGCCAGCGTGGACAGCAGGATGCAGCCGGCGTTTTGTCCCTCGCGCCGAGCGAGCTCCCACAGCTTCGAGCCGGCCACGCCCGTCGCCTGGTGCGCGGCGATCACATCGTCCACGGGCCGCAGCCCGGTGAGCTCCGGACAATCGAGGCTGTCCTCGTATGTTGCCAGCAGCGTCGCGGCGAAGTCGTCGTACGTGTCCTGGTTGAACGGGACCCATTCGGCCTCGTGCGGGCCGGGGGGGTCGGCCGGCGGGTATGCCACGCCCCGCTCCAGATACAGCAGCGTGGTCAGGCGGCGGAAACCGGCTTGCAGCACCGCCACGCGTGTCGTCGCCGCTTCCGGTTCCAGGAGGGTTTGCGCATAGCGGAGCCGGCGTCGGCCCAGCCGATCAAGGGCGGCTGCCTGGACGCGAGCCTGGTCGGCCGGGTCGATGCCGTGCTCGCCCGGCGTGGGTAGCATGAGCATTGCCGCCGAGCCGGGTAGCAGCAGCACGAACACCAGGCCGCTCACTTGCCCGGTGCGGCGAAGCTGGAGGGCCTCCCACTCGAGCGGGCAGGCCGCCAGGTACTGCACGTAGGCTTCCACCTGGGCGGGCGTGGCCAAGCTCGGCTGGCCCGCCGCGGCCAGCACGTAGGCGAGCACCTTTCGCAGCCCGGCGGGTTGTACCTGCTCAATCCCTTGCATCTGACGATCGAGAAGCCGCTTCCGGCAACAGCCGGGTGCCTGTGAGATGACCCGTGCCGCGGCTGACGGACGCCTTGGCGGGGCCTGGACGAGTGGCTACAATCCCGGGCCGTTGCGAGCCACCGGTGATTGTGCACAGGAGTGCGTCGTCATGCAAACCGGACGGATCTTATCCGCTATCGCGGCCGCCTGGCTGGTGTTTGCCGGGGCGAGCTTCGCTCAGGAAGCGGAGAAAAAGCCGGCCAAACCCGAAGAGGGAGTGAAGATCGGCCGGCCGGCTCCCGACTTCGAGCTCGAGAGCTGCGCGGGGAAGGCCTACAAGCTCTCGGACTACAAAGACAAGATCGTCGTGCTCGAGTGGATCAACCAGGACTGCCCTTTCAGCGCCGGGGCGTGCCCGAAGATGAAGGAGATGGCCGAGAAGTACGCCAAGCAGGGGGTGGTCTGGCTGGCGATCGACAGCACCCACTACCAGACGGCGGAGAACAACGCCAAGTACGCCAAGGAGAAGGAGTTACCCTACCCGATTCTGATGGACAGCGACGGGAAGGTCGGCCACCGGTATGGGGCTAAGACCACGCCGCACATGTTCATCATCAACAAGGGCAAGCTGGTCTACATGGGCGCGCACGATAACCAGAGGCCAGGGGGCCGGAACAAGCAGCCGAAGTATCGTAACTACGTCGAAGAGCCGTTGGATGCCGTGCTGGCGGGCAAGGAGGTTCCCTCGCCGGTGACCGAGCCGTACGGCTGCACCGTGAAGTACAAGAAGAAGGAGAAGTAATCCGTTGCACTGCCACACGTTTCGGACTGGCGGCCGCTCGGCGTGGGCCCGGCTCGTTCGTCATTACGGCCTTGCGGCGCGGGTGAAGGCGGTCGCGGCTGACACGCCGGGGCTCCGGCGAGCGTTGTCACCGGCGGCCCTCCTGCTCGTGGGATTCATTGGACTGGGGACGGCGGGTTGCTCACCCGGTATCCGCTGGCAGGGCTACGTCTTCGATCCGGTTTACGCCAAAAGTCGCGCTGAGAACAAGCTCACCTTCGTGTACTTCCGCAACTGGTACGCCGTCGAGTGCACGGAGTTTGAGGAAAGCGTGCTCAAGCAGCCGGTGGTGCTTGACGCCACGGCCGATCTGGCTTGTGTCCCGCTCGAGTTCGACTGGGACCGCCCGTTGGCTGACAAGTGGGGGATTCGCCAAACGCCCGCGTTCGTGATCGTTGACCCCGAGGGGCGTGTTCTCGCGCGTGGGGAGGGTGACATCTCGCTCGAGGCGCTGCTCGATGCGATTGACCAAGCCAAGGAGGAATCTGCTCCCATGACCCAGCCGGCTGTTCCGCCCTGAGGAGGGTCCGCGTCATGAGGGCCCTGCTCGCTGCCGCCGCAATCATCCTGGGTGGCTGCGATGGCGGTGCGACCGGCGGCGGGGCTGCGCCCATCCTGGTTTTCGGGCGGACCGGAGTGGGGCCGGGGGAGTTCAACTATCCGCGGGCGGCGGTCGCGGCGCCGGGGGGTCGGCTCTACGTGGTCGATAAGGCCGGTCGCATTCAGTGCTTGACGCAGACGGGGGAGTCGCTGCTCTCCTGGCGGATGCCGGAGATCGGGGCCGGCAAGCCGACCGGGCTCGGAATCGCTCCCGACGGAAGACTGTTTGCCGCCGATACGCACTACAACCGCGTGCTGATCTTCGATCCGTCCGGCGAGCAGGTCGGTGAGTTCGGCTCGCCAGGCGACGGGCCGGGTCAGTTCCGCTTGCCGACCGACGTGGCCATCGACCCCGCGGGCTTCGTCTACGTGGCCGAGTACGGGGGAAACGACCGGGTGAGCAAGTTCTCGCCCGATCTGGAGTACCTGCTCAGCTTCGGTGGGCGTGAGGCGGGGGAGGGGCGGCTGGAACGTCCGCAATCGCTCGTGATCGCCCCGGACAACACCGTCTGGATCGCCGACGCGTGCAACCATCGCGTCTGCCGCTTCGACGCCGACGGCCGGTTCCTCAGCGCGTTCGGGCGGGTGGGCAACGCGCCCGGCGAGCTGCGCTTCCCCTACAACGTGGACCTGCTCTCGGACGGGACGCTGGTCGTGTGCGAGTACGGCAACAACCGCGTTCAACGCTTCGACGCCGACGGACGCAGCCTGGGCACCTGGGGTCTGGCCGGGCGGCGTGCCGGCGAACTGGCATATCCCTGGGCCCTGGTGGTCGGCCGGGACGACCGCGTCCTGATCGTCGATTCCGGCAACAACCGCGTGCAGGTGATCGACGGGCGTGCCGCGCGGACCTGGAGCCGCCCCTGACGGCCTACAACACCGGCCTGCGGCCGAATTATGGCGTTCACGCATGCCCCTGGTGGTGCTAAGCTGTTGGCATGTGCACCGCCGTCACGCTGGCACTGATGCACTTCGAACACCCGGGCTATCTGGTTCTGTTGGCGACCCTGCCGCTGTTGGCGGCGTTGTCGATCCGCTCGCTGGCGGGGCTGGGGCCGATTCGCCGTGTGGTGGCCATCGTCGTCCGCTGCGTGGTGGTGGCGTGCATGGTGTTGGCGTTGGCGGGCGCCCAGTGGGTCCGCACGATCGACGACCTGACCGTGATCTTCCTGCTCGACCGTTCCAGCAGCGTCCCGCGTGACCTGCAAGAGAAAGGGTTCGAGTTCGTTCAGCAATCCCGTGAGGCCATGCGGCCGACCAAGGACCGCCTCGCCGTGGTTGCTTTCGACGGGCAGGCCGCGATCGAGCAGTTGCCGATGGGCGGCCTGGGCATCGACCGCCTGAGTGGGCCGGTGCAGCCAGACCAGACCAATCTCGCTGCCGCCCTGCGCCGCGGCATGGCCCTGCTGCCCGAACAATCCGCCCATCGGGTGGTGGTGATTTCCGACGGGAATGAGAACGTGGGCGCGGCGCTGGAGGAGGCGGATCAGTACGCCGCCGCGGGCGTTCCCATCGACGTCGTGCCCCTGCGCTACCGGCACGACAGCGAGGTGATTTTCGAGCAGCTCAAAGCCCCGCACACCGCCTCGGTCGACGAGACGATCAACCTGCAAATGGTGCTCCGCTCGCGCTCTCCGCAGCCGGTCAGCGGCAAGATCCTGCTGTACCACAACGATCAGTTGGTGGACCTCGACCCGGGTGGTTCCGGGGCCGGCTACGCGGTGATGCTCGATCCGGGGCCGAACCGGCTGGCTATCCCGGTGCCGCTGCGCGTCGCCGGGGCGCACCGCTTTCGGGCCGAGTTCCAGCCCGAGAACAGCGCGACCGACACGATCGACGCCAACAATCAGGCCCGCGCGGTCACGGTCGTATCCGGGCAGGGATGCATCCTGATCCTCACCACCGAGGACGATATGGAGTCGGCCAAGATCCTCCGCCGGGCGCTGGAGTCCGAGCGGCTGGTCTGCGAACTGGAGATTGCCGGAGAGAACCCGCTCGATCAGGTGCGGCTGCTGGAGTACTCGCTGGTGATCCTCTCCAACGTGGGGGCCAATTACCTGAACGAAGAGGCCAAGAAGGCGCTGGCGGTCTACGTGCGCGATCTGGGCGGCGGGCTGATCATGGTGGGCGGCGATGAGTCGTTCGGTGCCGGCGGCTGGATGGGCAGCCCGATCGAAGAGATCATGCCTGTCCGTTTTGACGTGCAGGCCAAAAAGCAAATCCCCAAGGGTGCCCTGGTGTTGGTCATGCACGCCTGCGAGATCCCACGCGGGAACTACTGGGGCGAGCGCGTGGCGGTGGCGGCGGTCAAAACCCTTAGCAGCCGCGATCTGGTGGGCGTGCTTTCCTATCAATGGCGGGGAGCCGAGCAGCAGTACTGGGTCGTCCCGTTGCAGCAGGTGGGGAGCAAGCAGGCGGTCATCCGGCAGATCCTGAAGATGAGCATGGGCGATCTGCCCGATCTGGACGCGGTGATGCGGCCCGGTGTTGACGCGCTCGCCGAGCGCAAGGACGCCGCCGCCAAGCACATGATCGTCATCTCCGACTTCGACCCCGCCCCGCCCCGCCGGGACCTGATCGACAAGATGAAGAAATACGGCATCACGTGCTCGACGGTGGCGATCGGCTTCGGCGGCCACCCCATCGACGTGAACAAAGCCAAGTGGATGGCCACGCAGACGGGCGGGCGTTACTACACGACGAATGACTTCGCCAAGCTCCCGCAGATTTTCATCAAAGAGTCGCAGGTGGTGCGCCGTTCGCTGATCATTGAAACGCCGTTTACGCCCCGGCTGGTCAACGCGCTGCCGCAGACCGTGGCGGGACTGGTGGGCGAGGCTATTCCGCAACTGTACGGCTACGTGCTGACGACGCCCAAGCCGCTGGCGGAAATCCCGGTCGTTCGTAAGACGGAGGACGGACAGGATCCGGTCCTGGCCCATTGGCAGGTGGGACTGGGCAAGACGGTGGCGTTTACCAGCGGGATGTGGCCACGGTGGGGGGACGCCTGGGCCGGTTGGCCCAAGTTCAGCAAACTCTGGGCCCAGATCGCACGCTGGGCTTCCCGGCCGGTGGCCGCCACCGCCTTCGACGTGAGCACTTCCGTCCAGGGCGGGCGGGGGAAGATCCGCATCGACGCGCTGAACAAGAACGCGGCGGCCGTCAACTTCATGACGATCGAGGGCATGCTGGTGGAGCCGGGGCCGAGCTATGACTCGCAGCCGCTGCGCCTGACGCAGACCGGTCCGGGCCGCTATGAGGGCGAGTTTGATGCTCGCCAGGCGGGCAGCTACATCCTCAACCTGGCTTATCGCATGGGGACCGGCAGCGAGGCGAGCAGCGGCAGTTTGCAAACCGGTCTGTCCATCGCGTATTCGCCCGAGTTCCGCGAGCTTCAGGCGAACGAGCCGTTGCTCAGCCAGTTGGCCGATCGCACCGGAGGACGCGTGGTTGAGTCGGACCAAGCCGAGAAGGTGTTTGACCCGGCCGGGCTGCCCAGGGCCGAATCACGCGCCGCGGTCTGGGAAACCCTGATCAAGCTGATGCTGCTGCTGTTCCTGCTGGACGTGGCGGTGCGGCGGGTGGCGATCAACCCGGCCGAGCTTGCCCGCAAGGCTCGGGCGTTCATCGGCGAGTTGGCGGGTCGGCGTCGGCCGGCCGAAGCCAGCGCGGCGGTCCTTTCAACGCTGAAGGGAACGCGGGAGCGGCTGCGCGAGGACATGCAGCAACGTGCGCCCGCTTCGGAGGTCGGCACGCCCCCCGACCGTTCGGCGCGCTACGAGGCCCCGGTCCCCGATTCGAAGGTGACCGAGGAATTGAGCAAGGCCTTGGGCGGGGCCTCCGAGCACGAGGTCGAGGCCCCGGTCGTGGCCCGGCCGACGCGCAAGAAGCCCGCCGCCAGCGAAGCGGACTACACCGCACGCCTGCTGAGGGCCAAACGCCGGGCACGCGGTGAGATGGAGAAGGAGGATCGCTAGCGCCGGAGTCCGGGGTACACTTAGCTGGGCGGCGGATTTGCCGCCGCTGGGCCGGCACGATGCTGGGTGAAGAGTGCCCGTGCGGCGCAGCGTTCAGTTGAGGCGCATTCCTCCGCCGTGGCCGTTCGCGTTGTTGCGAAGTGGGCGCCCGGCGGTCTCTGGCGCGAGTATAATGGGACCGAGGGTTCAATGGCCCAGACGGTTTACGTGGAAACGACGATTCCCGGGGCGTATTTCGATGAGCGCCACGACGTCGTCAGCCAGTTCCAGCGGTTTCAAACGCGTCTCTGGTGGGCTCAGCAGCGACCGCGCTACGAGCTCTACGTCTCGGAAGCTGTTCTGGCCGAACTGGAGCGCGGCGAGTTTCCGCAGAAGGGCTCAGCGATCGACCTGCTGAAGGACCTTCCCGTGCTGCCGGTTACTGAGGAGATTGTCGGGGTCGCGCGCGTGTACGTGGACCAGATGGTGATGCCCAAAGGGCAGATGGGCGACAGTTTCCACTTGGCTCTTGCGTGTGTATACGGGGTGGATTACCTGCTGACCTGGAACTGCCGGCATCTCGCAAACCCACGCAAGCTGACACACATTACCGCGATCAACCGGCGCCTGGGACTTTTGACGCCGACGGTCTTGACGCCGCAGATGTTGATCGAGGAGGTGGCTGATGAGACCTGAGCAAGACCCGGATCCGGTGGTGACGCGTGTTCGTCGAGCGCGTGAGGCCCTCGCCCGGGCGTGCGACTATGACTTTCAGAAGATGTTCGAGTTTTTCAAGAGCAGACAAGCACAACATCCCGACCGCGCGCGGGCTCCGAAGCGCCCCGGGGTTCCTGGGGCAGGGCATGCCCAGACATAGTGTGGGGACACTAGGCGGCGCGCCGGGTGAGACGCAGGTCGTGTTGTGGTGAGGTGACGATGCCGGAAGTGGACTTGCTCAGACTGGTTCAAGACGGCGAGCTCGACGCGTTTGAGGCGCGCTGCCTCGAGCGCCTGGAGAGCGGGGACCTTCAGCTCGCCGAACTGGTCGCCCCCTTCGAGCACCTGGAAGCAGCCGCACAAGCCGAACGCGTGGCCACGCTCGCTCAGATTGTACTCGAGAACACGGATGTGCAGTCCGACCCGGCGGCGGCGCTGACGCTCGCGCGGATCGCGCTGACGGCCGATCCGCGAAACGCCGAGCTGCGCCAGCTTGCCGTGGCCGCGTACCGAGCCGCGTACGCCGGCACGCCGGGGCTCGACGGGCTGCTGGCGGCCGCGGGGCTGACCGGGGCGCGTCGGGCGCGCAATGCCTTGAGCGCCGTGGACCTGTGCCTGACGCTGAAGGAAGGCGACGCGCTGCTCAGCCGGGCCGAAGACCTGGTCGTCGAGGTCATCGAGGTCGATATCGAGCACGGCTTATGCACGCTCCGGCGCGCAGGTCGCTCGACGACGATTCCAGCCGCGGAGCTGGCCAGCCGCTTTGAGCGCCTGGAGCCGGACGATTTCCGCGTGCTGCGGCAACTGCGCCCTCAGCGGCTGGGCGAGCTGATCCAGAGCGACCCGGTTGCGCTGGTCATCGGCGTGGTTCGCGCGCACGGCGGCGTGCTCGATGCCGACGTGCTGAAACACGAGCTCGTCCCGCGACAGCTCGTCGCCGAGGACTGGTCGCGCTGGTGGAGCAAGACACGCACGCTGCTGAAGCGCTGCCCGCACCTGATCGTCGAAGGTCGCGCGCCCGTGCTGCTGCGTTACTGTGCGGAAGGCCAAACGCTTGAGGACGAGATCTGGGCAGCGTTCGCCGGGCACACCGAACCGATCAGGTGGTTGCGGACCATCGAAGCCTACTTGGGGGAAAAGCGGCAACGCAAGGAAACCCTCGACAACGGACTGTTGCAGCGTTTCCGGGCTCACCTGGCTGGGCACGTCGAGTCCGTCGAGCAGCGGCGGCCGACCGAAGCACTGGCAGCGGCGTTAGTGATCGAGCGCCTCGATGTAGCGGCCGGCGGCCCGCCGATCGTGCCGGACGAAGAGGGAGACAGGCCGGCGATATCCATGCTCGAGAGAGCAGACGACCCGGCGCGTCTGATTGCCGGGCTGCGAGACGACGCCCTATGGAAGTTGGCGTTGGACGCCCTCGCCAGTGCCCGGCCGGACGACGGGCCCGCCTGCGCGGTGCACATGATGGCCCGCGCGCCGGCGTCGCTGCTGGACCGGATCGTGGCCGCTGGGCTCGCCGGCGGACTGCGCGACCCCGTCCAGCAGCACATCGACGAGGCCCTGGCCGACCCGGTGTACCATCCGGAGCTGATCTACTGGTTGTGGAAGGGGCCGCAGCATTCGCAAGAGCTCAACCTGCCACCGCCCGTTGAGCTCTTCACCGGCATCATCGATGCGCTCAGTGCCTTGGGGCGGACGGTCACGACCAGTGTCCGGGCGACGCGCGGCTTCCGCCAGCGTATGAAAACGGCCCTGGGGCTGCGCGACTACGCCCAGGTGCACGTCTGCCTGCAACGTGTGCCGCCGGATCGGGCCGTTACGCTACGGCGACAGCTCGAGCGTCTCGACGGCATCGGCGACAACGCCCGCTTGCGCATGCTCAACATGCTGCGCGAAGCACACCCCACGCTGTGGGAGACGTCCGTCAAGCGGCTGGAAGCGTGGGAGAATCCCGACGTGCTCTGGACCACGCCGGAAGGTCTGCGCCGCAAGACCGAGGAGCGCGACCGTCTCGTCAACGTGACCATGCGGGAGAACGCGCGGCGGATCGGCGAGGCGGCCTCGCACGGTGATCTGAGCGAGAATTCCGAGTACAGGTTTGCCCTGGAGGAGCGTGACCTGCTGCGTGCCCGGCTGGCGCAGATCAACTCCGAGCTGGCCAAGGCTCGCACGCTCGAGCCGTATCAGGTGCCGACCAATCACGTGGGCGTCGGCTCGCGGGTGACGCTGCGCAATCTGACGGACGGAGCCCAGCGCGTGATGACCTTCCTGGGGTCGTTTGACGTGGATGTTGATCGCGGCGTCTACAGCTACCTGGCGCCGGTGGCCCAAAGGCTGATGGGAACCGCTGTTGGCCGACGGGTGACGCTGAACGTGGACGGCCGCGACACCGAGTTCGAGATTGTCACCGTCGCCAGCGGTCTCGCGGCCGGTAACCCGCCGTAGCGGCCTGAGATCACTGCAACAGGGGAATGCTCAGGAGGAATCGCGCGCCACGCGCGGCCTGACCCGGGTGGCGCTATGCCGTCGCGACATTGACCAGCAGCGGGGCGAGCACGTTCACCTTGCGTTGCCGCAGGTGTGTGAAGCCCGTTTCGAGGATCATCCGGCGCATCTGGGACCAACTGGCATGATGGACGTGCCGTTCGACGGCCGCCACCGCTACGTCGAAGACCACCCAGCCGATTACGTTGTCGCGGAAGCCGTCGATTAGCACGAGCAAGCCGCCGGGCCGCAACACCCGCCGAAACCCATGCACCACCTTCGCCTGGTGCGGGTAGTGGTGGAACGAGTGGCAACAGGCGACCACGTCGAACGAGCCGTCCGCGAACGGGAGCAGCTCGGCGTCGGCGCGAAGCGCACGCGGCGCAGCCGGCTGCTCGAGGTGGGCGAACTTCTGGGCGCAGCGCTGGACCATGGCGGCGGCGTAGTCCAGCCCGACCAACAACTCCGCCAGCGGGTCGCGGGCGAGCAGGCTGACCAGCGTGCCCGTGCCGCAGCCGACGTCGAGCAGACGGTAGGGCCTTGGGCCGCGAGCGGTCTGCCAACGGGCGATTTCCTCCTGGCAGGCGCGGACGGCCGGATAGAAAACCAGCTCGTTGAGCCGCGAGCGGTCGTATGACAACGCCCACTTCTCGAACTGCGTGCGGGCGTGCTCCTTGACCTGTGCGTGCGGCCCCACGATGTTGGTGGTCGGGCTCGCCTCGGGTTTCGGGCCTGCGCTCATGGCTTTGTCCGTTGGCCTGGCAGTATCGCGTCTAAACCACCGGCCGCAACGCTCAACAAAGCGCTTTTCCACAATCTCGCCCGACGCCATGTCCAGGTACAATGCCCGGCACAGCCGAATGGCAGCGAACGGCGTGGTCTGGAATTGCTGCGGGGCGCGGGAAAACGACGAGACTATTAGTGCGCGGCGTGTTGCGGTACCTACTTGACCATTTACCCACTTGACCATTTAACCGTTTGACGCGCTAGCGTACGCTTCGGAGACGTGGCCCTTGGGTTGGGAAGCGTGGTTTACACTCGCGGTGATCGCGGTCGTGTTCGTCGGCCTCATCCGCGGGGTCGCACCGCCCGACATGCTGTTGCTGGCCGGCATGGTGGCGGTTGCGCTGGCCGGCGTCGTCACTCCGCAGGAGCTTTTCAGCGGGTTCTCCAACCCGGGGATGCTGACCGTGGCGGCCTTGTTCGTGGTCGCCGCGGCACTACGCGAGACCGGCGGGCTCGACCGCCTGGCCGGGCGCATGTTCGGTGCCGCCCGCACCGAACGCAACCTGGTGCTGCGCATGGTGCCGCAGGTGGCGGTGCTGTCGGCCTTCCTGAACAACACCGCGGTCGTCGCCATGCTGCTCAGCCCGGTGAGTGACTGGTGTCGCAAACACCGTGTTTCGCCCTCACGCCTGCTGCTCCCGCTGTCGTATTTGTCGATTCTGGGCGGGATGTGCACGCTGATCGGCACCAGCACGAACCTCGTCGTGCACGGGCTCATGCTCGAGAGCGCACAGTCGCACACGGATCCGGAGGTGCAGCACTCGCTCGCCGGGGGAATCTCGTTCTTCGAGCTCGCCCCGCTTGGCCTCGCCTGTGTGCTGCTGGGATCGGCTTACCTGCTGCTGGCCGGGCGGCGCATGCTCCCGGACCGCAAGGACCTGCTCGAGCAACTGGGAGAGTCTTCGCGCGAGTACCTGACAGACATGCTCGTGCAACCGGGGTGCCCGCTGGTCGGCCAACGCATCGAGCAGGCCGGCCTGCGCCATCTGCCCGGACTGTTCCTGATCGAGATCCTGCGCGAGGGGCGCATCATCGCGCCGGTGGAGCCGGACGAGGTGCTGCGGGCCGGCGACCGCCTCACCTTCACCGGTGTCGTCGGCACGATCGTGGACCTCGAGCGGATTCCCGGCTTCGTGCCGGCCGCCGATGAGTCCTTTGAGGCCGACATCCCGCCGCGCGGCGAGCGGCGCTACTCCGAAGCGGTGGTGTCCGCGACCTCGCCGCTGCTGGGCAAGACCATCCGCGACGGGAACTTCCGGGCACTGTACAACGCGGCCGTCGTGGCGGTGCACCGCGGCGGGGCGCGCCTGGCCGGACGGATCGGCGACATCGTACTCCGCCCCGGTGACACGTTGCTGATGCAGACCGGGGCGCACTTCGCGGAGGCACACCGCAACAATCCCGACTTCTACCTCGTCAGCGGCGTCGAGGAAGCCCGCCCGGTGCGGCACGAACGGGCCTTGGCGTCGCTGCTCATGCTGGGCCTGCTGATCGTGTTGATGGTCTTCCACCTGATGCCGGTCGTCGTGGCGGCCTTCCTCGTGGCCGGCTTGATGATCGCCATACGCTGCATCTCGGCGGCCGACGCGCGCCGCAGCATCCGCTGGGATGTGCTCTTGACGATCGCGGCGGCGTTCGGGCTGGGCAAGGCCCTTCTGAACTCGGGTGCGGCCGGGGCCATCGGCCACCTCGTCGTCGAGCTCACGCACGCCTGGGGTGACTGGGCCGTCCTCGCGGCAATATATGCCGTCACCATGGTGCTGACGGGCTTGCTTACCAACAACGCCTCGGCCGTGCTGGTATATCCGCTGGCCCTGGCGGTCTCGTCGCAATTGGAGGTCGATCCGCGGCCATTCGTGATGGCGGTGGTTTTCGCGGCCTCGGCCAGCTTCGCCACGCCGATCGCGTACCAGACGAACATGCTGGTGTTCGGCCCGGGCGGGTATCGCTTCACCGACTTCATGCGCGTGGGGTTGCCGCTGAACCTGATTCTCTGGGTGCTGGCGGTGCTGCTGATCCCGGTGCTCTGGCCGTTTGGCGCCGGGTCGGCTTGAGGCCCGATAAGGTCGGGTTTCCGAGGATGTGAGGGGAAGATGTCCAAGTTGCTCATTTGTGCGCCCCCCTTATTGGAGCACCTTTGTTATGGGACCAATGGGGAAGGCAGGGAACGAGGGATCGAGGGAACGAGGGATCGAGGGATCAAGGGACCAAGGCGGGCGTGCCTGGGGGTCGTGGGTTGGGGCGTGCATGCGGTGGCCTCTTGCGCGCGGACGTAGGATGGTACGCAGCGGGTTTTCGGTTTTCAGTGTTCAGTTTTCAGTTGGTGGGGATTGGTGGCGGCTGGCGCGGAATGGCGAAGAAAACCGCAGAGACGCCAAGAGCGCAGAGGTCGCGGAGGGGGATGGTTAAATGGTCAAGTGGGCAAATGGTTAAGTGGGGAAGAGGGAGCGGGGAACGGCAGAGGGGGTTCAGGGTTCGGGGTTCAGCGCAGCGAGGCTAGCTGCTTGGCTTGCGGGTGCAAGTCCCGCCGGCGCAGGTCCCCATGTGGCGCCGTAGTGATACTCGGCAGTCTTCGAGGTGACTCGATGAACTGGAAGCCCGAGAGTAAAAGCCCCAGGCGGCCAGACGGGCATCGAACCGTCTCGGTCGGGTCAGCCCAGAGGGCAAGCAACCAGGAGGGCCGTAGCGAAAGCGAACGGACTAATCGCCGAAAAGAACCCTCCGCATGAAGCTGATTCAAGCGGAATACTCGGAGACGTCAAGAGTTCCCTGGACCTACTCGATGACCAGCGCCGACGCGGAAGGCATGGGGAAGTGCACGCGTCGGGTCTCCCGGCGGAAGTTGAAGGCGGCAATCCTGGAGAGTCAGGCAGTGAAAGCCCGGAAGGTCTGGTGACCAGGCAGGAGGATCCTTGAATGCCAAAGACTGCCCCTATAACCAGCGGTGCTGGGAAATGGGTCGGAGGGAGCCAGACTGGCGGATGAGGTCGGCAAGCGATGAAGGTGAGGACAACATAACCTCACCGGAGCGAGGACCTCAGGGCCCAGGTGGGACCGATCGAGGCCGAGGCCCCGCACTCAGAGGCGGGATTTCCTTTAGGCGGAGGCGCTTCCGAAGGCGTGAGTAAACCGGCTTGCGAGGTGGTGGATGTCGGGATCGGACTTGAGCCATCGGACGAGACGGGAAGACTCGTGACCGAACTGCCCAGGTGCCTGGTGCTTGAAGCCGTACCGGGGAAAACCCGACGTACGGAATTCATGGGAGGGCGGCTGGAAACGTGACCATGGGAGCCGGATTGAGGCCCACGGCGAAAGCCGTGGAATAGCCACCGGACCCTACCGTGCGCGCGCCAGTGCTCTACCCGACGGGTTCAGTTCGATTGGGGATTTTCGATTGACGATTGACGGATTTGGGGATCGAGGGATCAAGGGACCCAGCATTCAGCGCTTCGGCGGCGGACTAACAACGCTGCCACCCTGGGTGCGTCGGCTCGACCGCGTGACGCGCTGGGTCACCGCCAAAATCGCGATCTACCATCCTCGGCTCCGCTGCAGGAGGGTGGCGTCATGACCGCCCTTCATGCAAAATCCTCTCAAGAGCAGTGGCACACCGTCCGTGCCACCCGCCCAAACATTGCTGAGAGAGCAGTGGCGCCCGCCGTGTGGCGCAATCACAAAGCGCCGTGTGCCCCAAGTACGTGATTGCAGAGAAGCTTCGCGAAATGCTCGAAGGCCAGGTCGCGCGCCGGCTGTATATAGCGGCCCCGCGCCCCGGCTGCTTTGCTCGATAGAAGTAGGCACGCTGCATCGTAGCAACGCTCACGCATCAGGCGTCGGACCGACTCTTCGCAACGGTTCGCATACGATGCGTCCCGGTAGTCCTTGAAGACCTGGAAATGCTTTTCGTGGACGGCGACCGGGCGCGTTGAGGCCTCCCCTTCCTCGAGCAGCATTAGGTAGCCGAGGAACGGGCGCGGCGACGTTTGGAACGCGCCCTCGCGATAAGCTGTCCAGAGGTCGGTTGAATTGCCGACGGCTTCCTCGACGCGGTTGTTGTAGTTATTGCCGAATGAGGGGCCGCAGAGGGACTTGAACTCGACTGCCGCCAGCAGCGAGTCGCCGGCGACAACGATGAGGTCCCATTGCTTTGTGGGTCGGAAGAAGCCTGGCAGCGTCAGGTCTTCTCGGCCGTTGCGGAAGATCGCGCTCTCGGGCAGCCCACGCTCGACGAGCAGGTCAGCGACGAGTTCGCTGAATCGGTCCAACTGTTTGCCGCCGGTGGCGGCCGTGCGATTGCCGTAGTCGCGCCTGCCCGTGCGGGTTCCCTGGTGCTTGCGCTGTCGTGTTCGCGTTTGCCAGAAGTACCTGACGGCTGCTGCGATCCGACGCTCAAGGTCTTGCATCATCACCATCCGGAAGGATCACGTTGATCTCGGTCTTGCTGAACATGTCGACGGCTTCCGACTTGACGCGGCGGCACGCAGCCTTGGAGTACACGGGATCGATCTCGACGCCGATGCTATTGCGGCCGGATTTGGATGCCGCCAGCGTGGTCGTACCTGTGCCCATGAATGGATCAAGAACGGTGTCTCCGACGAAGCTGAACATCCGAACCAGGCGCTCGGCCAACTCGACGGGGTACGGCGCCGGGTGATGCTTAGTCGACGCACCTGTCAGGCCGGTCCAGATTTGCTGGAACCATTTCTGATGGTTCTCGGCCGAGATCAGGCTGAGGATTCTCGTCGGCAGCGACGGCTTGCGATAGCCGCCGGCCTTGCGCAGCATGAGGATGAACTCGATGTCGTTCTTGATGACTGCGTTGGGCTCATACGGCTTGCCGAGGAACCCGCCGCCGCCTTCGACCTCGTAGACGGCGTTGGCGATCTTGTGCCAGATGATCGGGGCGAGGTTGTCGAAGCCGATGTCGCGGCAATGCTCCTGAATCGAGGCGTGCAAGGGCACGACGGTGTGGCGGCCGTTATTCTTGCGCCGGGAAAGGCAGACGTCGCCCACCACGCAGATCAGCCTCCCGCCGGGCACGAGCGCTTCGTGGCACTGTCGCCACACCTGGTCGAGTTCGGCGAGGAAAGCGTCGTAATCTCCGACGTGACCGAGTTGGCCCGGAGTCTCACGGTACTTCTTGAGCGTCCAGTAGGGCGGGGAAGTGACAACAAGATGCACGGATTCCGGCGTCAGAAAGTCCAATCGGCGGGCATCGCCCAGATGAAGATCATGGCGGGTCGGAGCCGATCGGACCGCCGACTCGATCTGCGCCATTAGCTTTTGATCGCGCGCGATACGTGGCAGGTCGCGCTGGGGGTCCGCTAGGTCGCGACACGTAGCGGGGACGAGCAACCACACCTCATCTGTCGTGTCGGCTGGTTGTCTCACGGTTTTTCCGACCATGGTCGCCTTGTCGGAGTTCCACAGTGTCGGGTGGGCACCGCCCACCAGTTTCGCTACGCCCCGATCGTCGCGCTGGCCGTTTCGCTCCACCCTTGAGATGCCGCCAACCTTCGTCGCTGCGCGAGGGCGGATTCCGTCCGCGGCGGCCTGTTAAGGGCAGGCGGTCCGTTTTTGCCAGTCGTGGCGATCCAGCGGAGCATGTAATGGGCCGTCTTGCCGCCGTCTTCGCCCGGGTAGTCTACCACGTACAGCGTGCGCGTGTCGAGCGAGAGGAAGCTCAGCTCGCTGGGACCGGTCGGGGTGTGTGGTGCTTCAGGGGGAGCGTTGGTCGGCCGAGGATGGGCGGCGGCAGAGGCGTGCTGGTTCAGGATGGGGCTGGTGTGTGTGCACGTCTTCAGAGGCGCTCGGCGGTTGTTTGCGCGCTACGGTGGCTCTGTTTCGAACGACGAATGCGGGAAGGGATTCCCGCGAGTCCGGTGGATACGATCAGCTCAGCGCCGCGGGGATCAGTTCGATCACCATCTGCTGGTGGTCGGCGTATTTCAGCGCATTTCGCTCTCGAACGCGTTGACGTTTCCAAGCCATTCGCTGCGAGCTCGTCTTGCCCTCGGGCACAGCGCCCCCGAGGAGCTCATTGCACCGCCTGCAGCAGACGACTTTATTGTCATCTGTGTCTGGCCCACCCGAACTCACCGGCACTACGTGATCGATCGAAAGATGTCGCCACAGATTGAAGTCCTGAATCCCCGACATCCCGCAGTACTGGCATGTGCATCGATCGCGCTTGTAAATCTCCCAGTCCGGATAATCTGACTTGGCCATCCTGAATCTCCTTTCCTAGATATCAACCGCCCGCATGTGCACGCGCACAATCTACCAAAGCCTGCCAATCTTTGCCAGCCGAAAAACCTGTCAGGCGGCAGCGATCACTTCGTAGGGTGCGTCCGTTGACGCACCATTCGAATGCGGGGAAAGAAGGTGCGGCTGGGCCGCGGGGGAAGCGTTCAGCTTTCAGCCTTCAGTCATCAGCACGGATCAGTCGACGAGGCGTCGGCGGTTGGGTTTAGCGATTGAGCACGGGTGCCAGGTGACTGGGCTTCAGCGGACTGGCAGCAAGATCCCTCGCTGCGCTCGGGATGACAGGTGGCTGCGTTCGGGATGACAGGTGGCTGCGCTCGGGATGACAGGTGGCTGCGCTCGGGATGACGGGTGGCTGCGCTCGGGATGACGAGTGGGGGAGTCGGGCCGCACCCTACGTTGTGATCAGAACTTGTTGTCGCCGTCGAGCAGGTTGCCGAGGCCGCCGAGGAGGCTGCCCTCGCCTCTGCGTTTGGTGGTGCCGCGCGCGGTGGCGTGGATGCGGTCGGCCAATCGGGCGAACGGCAACGATTGCAGCCACAGGTCGCCCGGCCCGGTCAGCACGGCGAAGAACAGCCCCTCGCCGCCGAAGAGCGTGTTCTTGAAGCCGCCCACGAACTTGATGTCGTACTCGATCGACGATTGGAAGGCGACGATGCAGCCGGTATCGACGCGCAGGAGCTCGCCGGGGCCCAGCCGGCGGTGGTGGAGCGTTCCGCCGGCGTGCACGAAGACCAGCCCGTCGCCGGTCAGCTTTTGCAGGATGAACCCTTCCCCGCCAAACAGCCCGGCGCCGATCCGCTTGGTGAAGGCGATCTCAATGCTGACCCCGCGGAGCATGTAGTGGGCCGTCTGGCTGGCGTCGGCTGCGCTGTGCGCATCGGTACGTATTTTCCCAAAGAAAAGCTTGAAACCGCGCGCCCGTCCAGCTACGATGGCCTGGTTATCTGGAAGAACGGGCATGCTCAGGAGGTGAGGAGACTACTCAGTCTGGTGCCAATCTGGGCGAATCCCCGGTCGCGGTCTGATTGCGAACGGACAGACTCCATTCGTGACAGCGTCGGGTCCGGGCCGCGTAAGCTCGAGTCCGGGGCGCTCTCGGTGCCGACCTGTATCCAATGCCGGCTCGCTCGAACCGGCTTACGAAGCCAACTTCATCATTAAGGAGGAATGTCATGCAGAACTCATGGAGAGTGCGCCTCGGCGTGATTGTGGGGCTGGCGTGGACCAGCGCGGTCGCGGCACAAACCCTCACAACGCAGGACCCGGCAGGCGAGCATCAGGGGCCGAGACCGGGGCCGGCACCCGCCGGTTGGAGTGCAGCGCCGGAGCGCCCCGAACCGGGAGGCCGGCCCGGTCCGCGGCAGGAGACCAGTGACGAGACGCGGATGATCAAGGGAGATCTCAGCGAGGGGTCCGGATCGCGTTGGCTGGGCGACATCCTCGTCGGCGATCCCACCTTCGACGAGGTCGAGCCGGCGATGCACAAGGCGCCCGACGGCACGCTCTTCATCGCTGCCGAGCAGTACGGGGTTGACTGGGACGGCTGGGTGCGAGTCTACCGCTCCACCGACGGCGGCGAGAGCTGGGCCTGGCTGGTTAGTTACAAGACTGGCGACGAATCGCGGAATCCCTCCATTACGTATGCCGACCGTGCTTCCGGAGAGAAGTGGGTCTACCTCGCGTACGAAGCGACCATGTCCGATTCGACCAAACGCATCATGGTGGTTCGATTCAATCCCGACGACCCCAACACGTGGGACGCAGCGACTGCAGCACAGGGAATTGTCGCGACGCCGGATATCTACCCGCGCGTCTGCACGGACAATCTGGAATGGCCCGAGGAGTACTACATCTACGTCACCTATACCGTGAACGCCATCGACTACTACCCCGTGATGTTCACGCGCAGCCTGGACTACGGCCTGACGTACTCGGTGCCCCTGAACATCACCGGCGGCGCGGAGAACTCACAGTTCCTAACCCGTCCCGACATCGCCTACGGGACCGCCGGCCTGTTCGTCGCGTTCGAGAAGCTGGGCTGGTCGGGCAGCGCCTGGTCAACGCAGGTCTGGGTGACGCGCAGCACCGATTACGGTGGTTCGTGGAACACCCCGGTGCAGTTGACCACGGCGGATGACGGCGCCTGGCATCCGTCCGTTGCGGCTGCCGTCGGTGTCTCGACGGTGATGGTCGCCTATACACAGTCATTCGCATCCCAGACCGACATTTTCTGCGCTTATTCGACGAACGGCGGCGACTCTTATACTCCGAGCAGTGCGCTGCCTCGGACCTTTGATAACGAGAAGTCCGTGGCTCTGTCCGTCAGCGACAGTGGTGGCCGCTACCACGCCGCCTTCTGGCGCGCGTATGACATCGAGTACACCTACACTGATGCAACCTCGCCGCTGCCCTGGGCCCCGGTGACCCTGGTCAACGAGGCCAATTGGGCGAGCTCGGTCTACAGCCGGCCCGCGATCTGCGTCAATCCGACCAAGCCGCTGGCCCAGGAGGCCTGCGTCGCGTGGACCGACTACCGCGGGTCGTTTTATGACGTGTATTTCGACGCCGGATTCCTCGACGGCGCGTGCTGCATGCCCGACGAGTCCTGCTTCGAGACGACCGAGACCGAGTGCATCGATGCCGGCGGAAGCTGGCAGGGATCGGGGGTCGAATGCGATCCGGATCTCTGTCTCATCGACCCGTGCGATGAGGACGTAGTGGCGCCGACCGCGACGCTCGATCTGGGCGATTTCGAGTGCGTCCCGTTTGCCGAGGCGACGCCCATCGTCGGCACTGCGACCGATCCCGAGGATAACCTGCAGAGTTGGGCGCTTGAGGAGCGTGGCATGGGGGCCGCCCCGTGGACCGTCGTGGCCGAGGGTTTCACGCCGATTGTCAATGGTATATTGACCAATTGGACCCCCGGCGCGCTCGGTTATCGCATGCTGCGGCTGACCGTGGCCGACGCGTGCGGGCATGCGTCGACCGACGTTCGGCTGATGTACGCGGACCAGGGTCCGCAAGCGACGATCAACTACCCGACCGACGGCACCGTCATCGGAGGCTCGGCGGTCTGCATCGACGGTCTGGTGAGCCACGGCGTGTGCTCCATTGAATGGCTGCTGGAATACCGGCCCGCGGGCGGCAGTTGGACGTACCTCGCGGACGGAGCCAGCGCTGTGTATAACCTGCCGTTGACACATTGGGACACGACCTTGGTGGCCGACGGTCTGTACGAAATCCGCGTATCCGCATCCTCGATCGGCGGCGTCGATTCGCACACCGTCGGCGTGACCGTCGACAATACCGCCCCGACTGCCGTGCTTGATGAGCCCGTCAACTGCGTCTGGGTCAACGGCGAGGTCGAGATCTACGGTCTGGTGGCCGACGACAACATGGCGCGCTGGGACATCCAATGGACCGGTGGGCCGTCGAACACCTGGAACACGATCGAGTGGGGAACGGAATCGGACAGTGGGCTGCTCGCGACATGGGACGTGAGCGACCTGCCGCACTGCGCGTACACGATTCGGCTGATCGCCCGCGACGCGGCGCGAATCAACTGCACGAATGACGCACACTGGACGGAATTCTTCGTTTCCATCAATGTCGGTTGTGTGTGGGACCTCGACGGCGACGGCCAAGTTGGCCACAGCGACTTGGGCATCCTGCTGTCACACTGGGGCGAGGGGTGCCCGTAGGGCCGCACGGAATCAGCGCGAGATTGACTTGCACACAGGCGTAGATGTCGCCGGGGCTCGGCCGGTACCCTTCGGCCGCGCTCAGGGCAGGCTCCGACACGACGCTAGTTTCTATTGAATTGTCATTAGAACTTGTTGTCGCCGTCGAGCAGGTTGCCGAGGCCGCCGAGGATGCTGCCCTCGCCTCTTCGTTTGGTGGTGCCGCGCGCGGTGGCGTGAATGCGGTCGGCCAGTCGGGCGAACGGCAGCGATTGCAGCCACAGGTCGCCCGGCCCGGTCAGCAGCGCGAAGAACAGTCCCTCGCCGCCGAAGAGCGTGTTCTTGAAGCCGCCCACGAACTTGATGTCGTATTCGATCGAGGATTGGAAGGCGACGATGCAGCCGGTATCGACGCGTAGCAGCTCGCCGGGGCCCAGCCGGCGGTGGTGGAGCGTTCCGCCGGCGTGCACGAAGACCAGCCCGTCGCCGGTCAGCTTCTGGAGGATGAATCCTTCCCCGCCGAACAGCCCCGCCCCGATCCGCTTGGTGAAGGCGATGCCGATGCTGACGCCGCGGGCGGCGCAGAGGAACGAGTCCTTCTGACAGAGCAGGTCGCCGCCAAGCTGCGCCAGGTCCATCGGGACGATTTTGCCGGGGTAGGGGGCGGCGAAGGCCACCCGTTGCTTGCCGGGCCCGGTGCCGGTGAAGGTGGTCATGAACAGTGATTCCCCGGTGAGCACGCGCTTGCCGGCGGTGAAAACCTTCCCCAGCAGGCCTTCGTCCTGCTTGCTCGGGTCGCCGAACTTGGTTTGCATCTCGATGCCGGGGGTCATGTACATCATGGCGCCGGCCTCGGCGATGACCATTTCGTTCGGGTCGAGCTCGATCTCGACGAACTGCATGTCGTCGCCGGTGATCTCGTAGTCGATCTCGTCGGCTCGGCGACCGGCGGCGGGTGCGGGGGGCAGATCGGCCGGGCCGGCTGCGGCGACACGCAACCCCGGTACGTGCCGGGCGGCAGTCCACGAGCTCAGCCCCGGCCCGAACACCAGCGTGTCGTCCCCCTGCAACGCGGGAAGCCTGGCCAACAGCTCGTGCTTGGGCAGCGGCCCCACGGATTGGCCGTTGTCAACGCAATACCACTCTGCTTGTGCCATCTCGATTTCCCTCAACCCACCCGTTCGTTGCTTGCAGCCCGGCTGACGACCCGTGAACCGCGGCGGCGCGAGGATAACCGCTGGCCGAGATGAGCGGAACCCCGTCCCAGCCGCCGTGCGCGTCGTTGCCGCCGTTCCATACCGCCTGGCGGGGAAAGCCCTCCGGTTGGATTCGCCCCGGCGCGGGCGGTATTCGCCCCAAGGCGAATATCGTGGAATAAACGAGGCGGGCGGATGGTTCGTGGTAGGCAGACAGGCCGGTCGCGGGCCGGTCCGGACGCGAGAATTCGAGGAGACAACAATGAAGAAAGTAGCAGTGCTCTCATTTGCGGTCGCGGCGCTCGTTATAGCGGGGGCGCCGGCGTACGCCGGGTGCGACTCGTGCAAGCTCGCCCAGACCGAGGACGGCTGGTGCGACGGGTGTAAGGTCGGGTACTTCGACGGTGTTGCGATTAAGTCGAAGAAGCTGTTTGACGCGGTGGCCGGCAAGAAAGTGGACCCCCAGGCGATGAAGTGTGCGAGCTGCGTGAAGGCCGCCAAGCAAGACAGCGCTTGCGATCACTGCGGGGTGGCGTTCGCGGGCGGCAAGGCCTACACGTCGAAGGTGGCCCAGACGCTGGCGCTCGGCAAGGCCGCACAGCCCGACAAGCTCGCCTGCAGCATGTGCCAGAAGAACTCCAAGGATGACGGCTGGTGCGACAATTGCAAGGTGGGCCTGGTGGGCAACCGGGCCTTCAAGGACGAGCAAGCCTACACGCGCGCCGCCGCGGCTCGCAAGGTCTTGCTGGCTGCCGCCAAGACGGCAGAAACATGCCCCAACTGCGCCGTCGCGATGGTGAGCGACGGCACCTGTTCCGCGTGCAAGGTCTCTTTCAAGGACGGCCAGAAGGTCTCTGACAAGAGCAAGGACGATAAGTAGGTGAAACCTCTCCTCTCTACTCCATCTGCCCTCGCTCCTCCTGTTGCCCGGATTGCGGCCCAGGCCGCATGAAAGGCAAGACTGGAGCCCCGTCCGGCCGGCTCGTTACTACGTGTGCGAGCCGGTCGGCGTTTGCGCCAAGACGGACCGGGACGCCGGCCTACGGCTCGGCGATCTCCCCTGTGTTGCTGGCGGGTGTGCTGCGAGGCGGCTCGGTGTCGGCCGCGACCTTCCAGCCCATGGGGCGGCGAATGACCTGGTTTCCCTTGCCCCAGATCGACTCGCGGATGACCAGGTTTTCCGGCACGCTGATCGTGTTGTTTTCGCCGCAGATCTCGATTTTTGCGAGGGTCGCGTCGTCCTGGACGACGATCGTGTTCGCATCGCCGAGCACGGACAGCCGCGTGAGCTGCGACTCGCCCAGCACGGTCAGTTTGTTGAGATGTCCGGTGACGCCCAACTCACCGTACCAGTGGTTTTCCTGTGCAAGCTGACTGCCGATGATCGCGTTAGAGGCGCAACCCGCGAGCATCAGCAGCGCAACCGATACAATCGTAGTAGCCAATACCCTGTTCATAGAATCGACCTCGCTTCGAAAGCCATCCTTCTCCGCCGGAGCTCCCTAGTGCTCAACAGCGTACACGCCGGCCACACCGTTTGTCCAGTCCGATCACCCGGGCACAGCGAGTTCGGCCGATACCCCACGCTGCTGAAACCGTACTACTTGGCCGACGAGCCGGCCACCGAAACGTCCTCGCTCTTGCGCAGGCGGCTGAGCGTGCGTCGGCGCAGGTAGGTGAGCGGCCGGGTCAACCACCGGTGAATGCGGATCCAGACGCTTAACCGCTCGAGGCGGGCCCGCTCCGCGACCGTGAGCAGGTCCGGCCGCAAGCGCCGCTTGTGCTTCAGACAGTGATACCAGTCGGCCTGCTGGAAGCGGCCCAGCAGCGAGCGCACGGGCGTCAAGCGCCGCCAGCCCGTAGGCGGCAGAAACAGCGAAATCTGAAAGTCGATCAGGTACGGCTTGCCGTCCTCGCCGACCAGGATGTTCTGGCGTTTATTGAGGTCCACGTAGGCGATGTGACGGGCGTGCATGGCTTGCAGCAGGGCGAACAGCTCGTCGAAGAACGTATCCGAGACCCGCTCGCGGCGGCCCAGCGGATGGCCGGGGACAAAGGCGTGCAGGAACCCGGCGGTGCCGACCGGGCCGATTAGACGCGGAACGCCCGGCACGCCCTGCATCCGTGCGTAGACGCGAACCTCCCGCCGCGTCAGATACGAACCGAGCCATTTCATTGGAACGGTCAGAAAGTCGTTCTGACGCCCGAGCTTGAGCACCGCCAGCCCGTCGGGGCCGCGGTACAGTCCGGTGGCGGCGAAGAAGTCGTGCTTGAACGTTTCCACGCGTTCGTAGCGCACCCCGGCATGCGTCGCGCAGGCGGGCAGTCCCGGCTCGGGCAGCGCGTAGAGCCAACCGTGACGCGGACGGGTGCGGCGAGCGTGAGCGGGTTTCATGCGCACGCGGAGATTATAGCGTGGGCGGGGGACCTGAGAGCGGCGGCTGCGAGCGCCAACTGTGCCGAGCGGCAGGCCGTGTGGGTGCTGGCCGATGGTGCTCGCCCGAGTGTCTCGGGTTCATAGGCTACGCCGAATCGGCCGGCGCGCGGGTGAGTCGGCTGGGGAAAAACAGAGCGGATATAAAAAGGCGTGCGGCACCCTGTGGGTATTGGCGCGGTCTGAGGGTGCCGCAGCGAGTGGAAGCAAGTTCTTCAGGACCAGGCACTTACGGTCGCCCAGCCTTATCTTTCTCCGCTTTTTGCTCCTTATCCACTTTCCAGTATAGCAGGTTAGATGTCAGTTTCAACCCCCCGAACGCGCAAATCGTACAATTTTCGTGCAGAAAGCGTCTCAGGGCCTCGGCTCGGCGCCCGCAGCCTCCTCCCGCAACCGCTCCACCTGCTCCCGCCAACGTGAGTCTGGGGAGTGTTCGAGGTACTCGTCCAGCAGGTCGCCGGCTTCGGTGTTGTTGCCTCGAGCGAGGCGCAGGGCTGCTTCGGCGATCGTGGCTTCCGGCGGTAGTTCCTCGCGCTCGGCCATCAGGTGCAGCGTTTCCGCCGCACGCAGCAGCTCCCGCGCCTGGGGTAGGGCGGTGCCGGCGCGGGCGGATCGAATCCAGACCAAGGCCTGCTCGACGTCGTTCGCCCGGATCGCCAGCAGCATCCGGGCCAGGCAGGCAAAGCGGTTGTTGGGGTCGATCTCCAGCAGGGCGTCTGCCATTTGCGGAGCCGATTCCTCGTCGGCCAACGCCGCGCTCCAGACGAGGTAGGCCTGGAACGGGCGGAACTCGGGGGCGTACTCCAGCGCTGCGTCCCAGGCGAGCGCCGCGTCCCGATAGCGCCCGGTCTGCACGCATACCTCGTGGAATCCGCGCAGCGCGTCGTAGTGCGTGGGAGATCGCTGTAGGATGGCGGCGTAGGCCAGGGTGGCGTCCTCCCAATGGTGGCTGCGCAGGTGATACAGCGCGATGACCTCCCAGGACTCCAGGTTGGCGGGCTGGTCGCGCAGCACGCCTTCGGCCAGTTGGAGCCCGCGCAGGCCTTCGCCCGCGAGTACCTCACAACGAGCCAGCCCCAGCGTCGCCAGAGTCCGGACCTGCGGGGCGGTTTGGGGGCTCGCACGGGCCTGGCGGTACTTCTCCAAGGCCTGGCCCGGATCGTTGAACCGGTGCAGCAGCAGGTCGCCGAACTCGACCAGGCGCATGGCGCGGTCCGGATCGTCCTGGGTCAGCACGGATTCCAGCTTCTGATAGGCCTGGCGCGCCTCGTCCCAGCGCTGGAGTGAGCGGTAGGCGTGGGCCAACCGCAGCCACGTCAGCCGGGCATCCGGCTCGAAACCGTGCGCGTGCCGCGCCTGCTGGAGCGAGTCCTCGAAGAAGCCGGCCAGCCAGAGCTGGTAGGAGATGCGCCGATGAAACGCCGCCCGATCGGCCGGACCGAGGAAATACTCCGGCCGGGTGTCTGAAAGCGCTGCGGCTTGCAGCAGCGTCTGTCGGAATCGTTCGAGCAGGTCATCCTGTTGTGCGTCCTCTTGCCGCGGCGCATCGTGCGTGTAGTCAAAACTGTGTGCGATCGCCAGGTTCTCGGTCGCCCGCGGATCGTCGGGGTTCAGCCTGGCAACGCGCTCTGCGCGGCGGAGTGTGTCGCGCGCGTCGTGGCAGAGGCGGCGATCGTAGATGAGCATGGCCAGGCAGATCGGCATTGCGAGGCCCAGGAAGATGCCCGTTCGCACGCGGGCGGTACTCGGCCGGACGCCGGCGATCCAGCGGGCGACGACGATGCCCACCGCGAGCATGAGACCCATGAGTGGTTGGTACAGGTAGCGATCCTGGGCGGCCGCCGCTCGTCCGCCTACGACGCCGATCACCGGCAACAGCAGCGCGGCAAACCACACCAGCCCCACGGCCACGCCGCGGGTTGACGGCTTGCGCGCCGTCCAGAGTGCGACGGCAACCCCGGTCGCGGTCAGCAGGACGCCGACCCACACCAGCGGATAGCTCCAGGACGTGCGGATGTCGGACAGGTACCAGGTGGACAGTTGCCATAGCGGAGCGACCACGTTGCGCAGGTAGATCCACACCGCCAGCAGGCTGCGCGCGATGGGATCGCCGAACAGGGCCAGTTGCGAGTCCGCGATCAAGCCCGCTTCTTTGCTCGTCTGAAGTGTGAGCAAGGCGAAGAACAGGCAGATGGCGGCGACGACGTAAACCCGGGGCGAGCGCAGCGTCGCTCGCAGGCCGAGCAGGGCCCACTCCACGACGAGTATCAGCCCGATCCAGCCCACGACCGCCTTGCTCATCATGGCGAGCAGCAGAGCGACGACGGCGGCAATGAACAGCGGCCAACGCTGCGTGTCCAACGCTCTGAGGTGCAGCAGCAGCGACGCGAGCGCGAACGTGCCCGAGAGAAGGTGCGTGCGCCCCATGTCGGCGGCGTAGGCGATGACCAGTGTGGGGTGGAGCGTCCACAGCATGGCCAGCCCCCAGGCCAGCACGGTGGGCACGCGGCCGGCCGACGGGCGCAGCCGGCGCAGCAGTTGACGCAGCACCGTCCACAGCAGCAGCCCGTTCAGAGCGTGCAGCAGCAGGTCGGTCTGGCGCATGAAGAACACGCGCTGCTCGCCCCACAACGCCCATTCCAGCGTGTAGGTGAAGATGGGAACCGGCTGAGAGAGATCGCCGTGGACGTGCCCGAAGATCTGCACGCAACGCCACAACAGCGGCTCGCGACGCCCCGCACCTGTTACGTCGGAGTTGTCGGCGATAAACAGGTACTCGTCGCCGACAATCCAGGGGGCGTCGAGTGACGGCGACCCGGCGACGTACGCCGCCACGACGAGCACCACCGCCAGGGCGACCACCCCGTAGCGGTGACGTGGGTCGGTGTCGGACGCATCCGGCACCGGGACCCCCGTTGGGTTCAGCTCATCATCCGCCATGCGAAACGTTATCGCACGCTGAGCCCCGTGCCGCAAGTCGGCGGGTCGCCGCACGCGCGTCGGCCGGATGCGGCGACTGCTCGCGATATGCGGTTGAACTGAGCGTGATTTGAAGATAAGGTTGCTATAATCTAGTGGCGGAACCGGTTTCACGAGGTTCGATGCCTGGGACGACAACATGCTGGCTGAATCGCCATCGTTATCTTCGAGCGTCCTGTTGCTCAATCGCCTGTATATGGCGGTACGGGTGATCAGCGCGCGGCGGGCGATGTCGCTGGTGTACCAGGACACGGCGGAAGTGGTCTCGGTCGAGGACGGGAAGTTCCTTTCCTATGACTTCGACGATTGGGTTGAGGTCAGCGAGGCCAAGGCCGCCTTCGAGCCCGAGGAGCATGATTGGATCCGCACGGTTCGTTTTCAGATCGCCGTGCCGAGGATTATCCGGCTGCTGGTGTTCGACAAGCTCCCGCGGGTGGCTGTCAAGCTGAACCGCAGGAACATCTTCGCGCGCGACCACAATCGCTGTCAGTATTGCGGGCGGCGGTTTGCGACCAGTGAGCTGAGCCTCGATCACGTCATCCCGCGTTCACGCGGCGGGACCACCTCCTGGGAGAACATGGTGTGCGCGTGCATGCAGTGCAACGTGCGCAAGGGCGGGCGTGTGCCCAAGCAGGCGGGCATGAAGCTGATCGTCCCGCCGCGGCGTCCGCATCGCTCGCCGGTGCTGACCTTCAAGTTCTCGGACTCAAAATACGCCAGTTGGAAGCAGTTCCTGGACTACGCCTACTGGAACGTGGAACTGAAGTAAGCCGGGTTGACAGGCGCGGCCCCGGCGGCGTATGGTTCCCCGCGGGTATGCTTTCGGCTCAATGGGAATGGCTTTGGCCTGTTGCGTAGGGTGTCTTCATGGCGGTTGAACAGTGGTCCGAAACCGTGCTGCTGGGGAATCTGGCCGATGATCCGCAGATCACCGACGATCTGACCGCCATCGCGGAGCAGTGCACCGGAAACACCAAGCTCGACGTCCTACTGAACTTTGCGACCATCAACTATCTAAACTCGTCCAACATCGCCAAACTGCTCAAACTGCGGAAGCTGGTGGCGATCACGAACGAGCGGCGCCTGAAGCTGTGCGGTATTAACCGACACGTGTGGGGGGTCTTCCTGGTCACGGGGCTCGACCGCATCTTCGACATCGCCGACGACGTCTCCAGCGGGCTGGCCGCCCTGCAAATGGGCCAGTAGCAGCCGCCGACCATCCCCTTGCCATTAACCGCAGAGCACGCCGAGCACGCCGAGGCCACAAAGGGCTGCAGCTAAGGAACAGAAGCCTGCGAACTCGGGGCCAAGCGCGGTCTGGGGCAGTGGGCAGTGGGCCGTGCCCAAGCGAAGACACTGGTCTCCTCAGTGTCCTCTCCGCCTTCTGTGGCTAACAACCGGTTGGTGGCTACGCCGGCAACGCGCGCCGCGAATCACGAATCAGCACGTTTTGCCGGGTGTGATAGCCCAGGCAAACCAGCGGGCAGACCGCGCGACCCAGCCGTGCCAGCCCCCGGCACACCAGACGTTCCCAGGCGTTGCCGGCCGCGCTGATCCGCCGTTCGGCGGTCTTGTGCATCGTGATCCAGACGTCCTCGCGCAGCTTCTCGGGTGTTCCGAAGGAGCCGCACAGTGCCGAGTCCCCGGCCCGGATGCCGGCGAGTAGCTCGGCCTTGGTCCCGCCGGCGCCGAGAGTATAGGTCGTCCCGACGCGATGGGTGTGCGAGTCGCTGCCGGCGACCAGAACCTTGCCGCGTCCGCGCGTGGCGTGCCAGGCGAACGCGTTGTGGGCGTAGCTCCGCGAACCGTTGAGCCCCTCAAACACGTCGAACAGATCGAGCATGGCCTCGATGTGCCGCCGCTCCAACGCGCGGTGCTGGGCGGTCCAGGTCAGGTGGTTGAGCACGAAGAGCTTGTCGATTTCACGCAGATACGCGACCAACTCGTGGACGTTGCCGCGCAGCCGCTGGATCTCGGCGTGCTGGGCCTCGTCGATGTCGAAGACGTTGACGTGCACGATCGTGCCGTCTTCCGGCAGACGCGTCGTCACCTCCTCGCCGAAGATGAAGTCGGCCGGCTCGCCGCGGCGATCGAGCAGCGCTTTGCACCCGTCGATGGTGTCGTGGTCGGTGATGGTGACGAAGTCCATGCCGCGGGCCTTGGCCAGGTCGTAGATCTCCTCCGGCTCCAGCAGCGGATAATAGACCACGCCCGGCACCCAGCGGATGTGCTCGACGGAGAACGTTGAATGGCAGTGCAGGTCGATCCGGGCTCCCTGGCGGCGCACGTGACGCGGGCGCGCCTCCCGGCCGGCACGCGGCTCGTATTCCAGGATGGGGGTCAGCAACTCGTTCACGGGGTAGTTGTCCTGCCCAACACGTACGACGCCATTGTAAACGGTTTACCGCCGCTGCGCAAGGCCGCAGTGGCTCATGCGTTCGGGCGGGGTGAGCGTCAGGAAAGTGGGTAACGTCCAGATGTCATTCCGACCGCGTCCGCCGATGGCGGACGCGCGGAGGAATCTGGCTCAAT
>Ga0307378_10000567_pt1 | contig 64466 bp, 48 predicted proteins | sample UN1MG_FD_202238 | JGI IMG/M metagenome (GOLD analysis project Ga0307378, IMG submission 202238) | Soil microbial communities from Risofladan, Vaasa, Finland - UN-1 | ecosystem: Environmental > Terrestrial > Soil > Coastal area > Acid sulfate soil | place: Finland: Risofladan, Vaasa | collected... | reverse complement strand
CATCCCGACATCGCCCAGTGGGGCATGGGCACGGAGAAGACCGGGCCGGTGGAAATTAAAAACGCAAAAGGCGAGTTTGCCCGGGATGGATTGTATAATACGGCAAAGAGCTTTTATTTCGAGTGCAACTACAAGAACGGCGTCAAACTCATCGTTTCGAATAAAGTGCGCGGCGGCGTGACGTTCGAAGGCGACGAGGGCTGGGTCTGGGCCGACCGGGGGCGTCACGATGCGAATCCGAAGTCACTGCTCGAATCCGTCATAAAGCCGGATGAAATTCACCTGTACCGAAGCGATAACCACGCCCGGAATTTCATCGACTGCGTGATTTCCAGAGACGAGCCGGCCGCCCCGATCGAGACGGCGCACCGCTCCATTACGATCAGTCATCTGGGCAATATCGCCATGCGGCTGGGCAGAGACCTGAAGTGGGACCCGGATGCCGAGCGGTTCGTTAACGATGACGGTGCCGGCAGGATGCTGTTACGGACTATGAGAAGCCCGTGGCGGGTGTGACATTGACTATTTACTATTGACTATTGTCTATTGTTTTTAGCTTATGAACGCTCAACTGACTGACATGATTAGGTGGTTTTGTTATGAAGCAGGGACATATTAATCGACGACATTTTTTGAAAAGAGCGACGGGCGCTTCTGTAGCCGCGGTGGGATTTCCTTACATGGTTCGGTCTTCGGCGCTTGGTAACGCCGGCTCGGTCGCTCCGAGCGAACGGATTACGCTGGGTTTCATCGGCACGGGCGACCACGGCAGAAACGTCAATATGAAGAACTTCCTGGTCAATGCGGACGCTCATGCCATGGCCGTGTGCGATGTCGATCCGGTTAACCGCAACATCGCCCGTGATATGGTAAATAAAAAATACGGCAATGCCGACTGCGCGACGTACAGCGATTTCAGGGAGGTTTTGGCTCGGGACGATATCGATGCGGTGATGATTTCGACGCCCGACCATTGGCACGTTCCGATTTCGATCGCCGCGGCCAAAGCGGGCAAAGACGTCGAGTGCGAAAAACCGACGCTGACCATCGAAGAGGGCCGGGTGCTGTGTGAGACGATGCAACGCTATGGCCGGGTCTTTCAGTGGTCCACCGAGGACCGATCTGTGGACGTGTATCACCGGATGTGCGAGCTGGTCCGCAACGGCCGGATCGGCAAGGTCCATACGATTCGCGTCGAGCTGCCGAGCGGGCCGGACACGGCGGGCGACCCGACGCCGATGCCGGTGCCGGATGGTTTCGATTATGACATGTGGGTGGGCCCGGCGCCGTGGGCGCCCTATACGAAAGGCCGCTGTCACTGGAACTTCCGGTGGATTCAGGATTATTCGGGCGGCATGCTGACCGACTGGGGCGCGCATCTGCTCGACGGCGCCCAGTGGGGCAACGACACCGAGCATACCGGCCCGGTCGAAGTAGATGGCAAAGGCGAGTTCTGGCGGGATGGGCTTTATAACACCGCCAAAGAATTTCACATCGAATACAAATACGCCGACGGTGTGCGGTTGATCGTGACATCAGGCACGCCGAGTCTGCGATTCGAAGGCTCCGAGGGCTGGATCGGCAACCGAGGCTGGAGGGCGCCGCTGCAGGCCGAGCCGAAATCCATCCTGAATTCAGTGATTGGGCCGAACGAAATCCATCTTTATACATGCAAGGCCGGCGAGCAGCGGAATTTCCTCGATTGCGTCAAATCCCGTAAAGACTGCTATTTCCCGCCGGAGATAGGACAGCGGTGCTTTACTATCGCCCATATCGGGAATATCTCGATGCTGTTAGGGCGAAAACTCCGATGGGACCCGGACAACGAGCGATTCATCGACGATGAGCAGGCCAACCGGATGCTGTCACGCGCGATGCGCAGCCCGTGGAGGCTTTAGGATTTTCTATTTACTATTTACTATTTACTATTGATTATTGATTATTGAAAAAGGATGAATCATGAAGATTCGAAGTAAAATGAATAGCATCTTTCCGCTGTCTGTCGGAATTGTGTGTTTGTTACTGGTGACAATTGTCGCAGCGGAAAAGGTTAGCTTGACAGGCGGCGATTTTTCGGCTTGGCGGGGTGATACAGGGCAGTGGCAGATTGTCGCCGATACGTTCGCTAATCCTCAGGATGAAAAGCTGCTGAGCAGCAAGCCGGGGACTGGTACGATTGTAAACGGGCCGACGGGCAGGACGTCGCATTTGTTCAGTAAGGCCGAGTTTGGAGATGTCAAGGCCCATATCGAATTCATGGTTTCGAAAGGCTCCAACTCGGGCGTGTATTTCATGGGCCGGTACGAGATTCAGGTCTTCGACAGCTACGGCGTCGAGAAAGGCGAGTATCCCGGCATCGAGTGCGGCGGCATTTACGAGCGGTGGGATGAAAACAGAAGTCCCAGGGGTTATGAAGGTCATTCGCCGCGAGCCAACGCATCGAAGGCTCCGGGACAATGGCAGATGTTCGATGTAGTTTTTCGCGCACCACGTTTCAACGATGCGGGGCGAAAAGTTGCAAATGCGCGGTTTGAGAAGGTGGTACACAATGGCATAGTCGTTCACGAGGACGTGGAACTTACCGGTCCGACGCGGGCCGGCGCATATAACGATGAAAAACCGGCCGGGCCGCTCATGCTGCAGGGAGACCACGGGCCTGTGGCGTATCGCAATATAAGAATAGAGCCGGCCGGGCCGAATCCTTTCTTCGCGATGGATACGGCTACGAAAGATGACAAACACCAAACCGCAAAAGAGCAGGTCGAAATGGTCAGGGAATTAGGCTATGCCGGAATCGGATGCACGGCGGGCAAAGGGCTTAGTGAAATGGCCGATGAGCTGGATAAGAACGGCCTGAGACTTTTTACTGTTTATCTCGGCGTCAACATCGATCCCGATCAGCAGAAATACGGCCCGGAATTGAAAGAGACAATCGAGGTGTTAAAAGGCCGCAATGCGATGCTGTGGCTGTTCGTTCTTAGCAAGAAACACAAGCCTTCATCCCCTGCCGGTGACGAGTGGGCGGTGGAAATCCTCCGTGAGGTTGCGGATATGGCCGCCGAGGCCAACGTGCGAGTGGCGCTCTATCCTCACACCGGGTTCTGGGTCGAACGCGTGGAAGACGCCGTGCGCGTGGCGAAGAAGGTGGACCGCAAAAACGTCGGCGTGACTTTCAACCTGTGTCACTGGCTCATGGTCGATGACGAGAAGAATATGAATTCGCTGATAAAATCGGCGATGCCGCATTTGTTCGTGGTCACAATAAACGGCGCAGACAGCGGCGGCAAAGACTGGAAAACTCTGATTCAAACGCTGGACCGCGGCACATTCGACATGCAAGGCTTTCTGAAAACACTCGGGGATTCAGGCTACACCGGCCCGATAGGATTCCAGGGCTACGGCATCGGCGGCGACGCCCGCGAGAACCTCAAGCGAACGATGAATGCCTGGCTCGAACTGAACAAGTAGAGACGGCCGATTTGTACTACCGCCGGGCAAATAAAGTGTGCATTTTTTGATGTCTTTGTTAATATGGCAACACCGGATAGATTCTAAGATTATTTTGTTCATAAGGAATTGGAATAAACAGGTGATTGATGGAAACGCTCAAGTTATTGCGTGATTATTTTCCGATGGCGGTTTTTACCGGCAAGTGCCTTGTGTTCATCAGTGAGGATTGGCGGGTGGAATTGACCGAGCATAAAGAAAGTGATTTTACGAAGTCTGAGAGGCCGCCTTCTATTATACGCGTTAGAATCTCCAGGAGGACGCTGGAAGGCGATTTGATCCCGGGGCATTACGAAGATTTCCAGCTTGAATCGTTGGGTGTGCTTGCAGAGCAGATTGAAAAGTATGTTCAGTTGGCGATCGGGTCGAACCTGCGGGAGAAAATTGAGTAATCGACATGTGGTGTTTTGCACGTTTTATTTACCCCCAGGGCAGGCCTGGGGGCTAAACACGGGTATGAGTAATCTGAAGATTGAAGAGCATAATGAGGGTGCGATTTTTGTCGCAAAGATTGTGCCCGGCAGCAGCGGGCCGACACGGATTTGCGGACTGCTCGACGAGATGCTGAAGGTCAAGGTCTCTGCGGCGCCGGAAAAAGGTAAGGCCAATCAATGCCTGATTAAGTTCTTAGCCAAACAGCTCGGCGTGAAAAAGAACGCCGTGAGTATCATTTCCGGTACAACAAGTCCGGTCAAGCATGTGAAGGTTTCGGGAATGTCCGCCGATACGCTGTTGAAGAAGCTGAATCTGAACGAACAGGGCCTTCGTTAATGACTGACAAATTGACTTTACTTTCGCAAACTTTGCCCAAAGACGAGACCTCACTTAAGTATATGCTGAAGCTGGCGGCTCCGATGGTCGTTGCGCATATCTCCTTTACTATCATGCAGTTCGTTGACAGGTTCATGGTTTCACGGCTTGGAACCGAAGCTCTTGCGGCGATTCTTCCGGCGGGATATGTAGGTTTTTTGCCGGCAGCATTCGCAATCGGGGTGATGACCAGCGTAAATACGTTTGTCAGTCAGAGCCTCGGCAGAGGCGATAAAAGGGCCTGCTCGAATTACTGCTGGCAGGCGATATATATGGGTTTGGCGTATTCGGTTGTTGTTGTGGCGATTATGTGGCCGGCGGCGCCGACGATATTCAAAATGCTGGGTCACGAGCCGGCTGTTGCCGCGATGGAGGTTATATACCTGCGGATTATGCTCTACGTTCAGGTTCTGGCGGTTTTTGTCTGGGCGAGCAGCCAGTTTTTCATGGGGGTGCATCGGCCGGTTGTTATGATGTACTCTGCGATAGCCGGGCAGGTGGTGAACGTCGCCGCCAACTACGTGTTGATTTTCGGCAAGTTCGGTTTTCCTGCAATGGGAATCGCCGGTGCCGGCTGGGGCACGTTTATCGGAATAGCCGCGGGTTCGGCAATTCGAATGGCGGTCTTTTTGATCGGTGACATTAATACGAGCTTTAAGAGCAGGCATAGTTTGAATATCGATTTTGCCAAAATGAAAGACCTGCTTAAGGTGGGTCTTCCCGCTGGAATCGGCCTGATGGTGAATATTGCGCTGTGGGGGGTGATTTTGTTCGGGATGGTCGGCCGGTTCGGAAAAGACGCCCTGGCGGCTACAAGTGCCGTTCTTTCATGTGTGAATGTCTCGGTTATGCCCGTGGTGGGTCTTGCGACGGCTTTGACCGCCGCCGTGGGAAAGGCGATCGGAGAGGGGAAGAAGGATGTGGCAATCAAGCAGACCAGCGTATGTTTGAGGATAGGGCTGGTTTACATGGGACTGATCGGTCTTTGCCTTTTAGTCTTCAGAAACTCAATCATGGCGTTCTGGTCTTCAGACGATACGGTCATAGCCATTGGTATCAGGATTTTCGTTCTGGCGGCAATTTACCAGGTTTTTGACGCCGCCACACTAATCTATAACGGCTCGCTGCGCGGTGCCGGCGATACGCTCTGGCTTGCAGCGGTCTCGGCATTTGGCGCTATTTTCGTGCTGGGAGCCGGCAGCTTATGTATTGTTAAGCTATTTCCGGAACTTGGCGCATTGGGGCCATGGACCGGGGCGACTATCAGTATCATAACGGTCGGACTGGCAAACCGTTGGCGATTTAAGAGCAATCGCTGGATGCGGATAGACCTGTTCAAACGCCAGGGAGCGGGAATGCCGATCAGCGACGAAGCGGCAGTTGAATAGCGAGAGCGTCGATTATTCGGTTAGCTTTCGCAGATTGATGTTGCGAACCGCTCCGGCTGTCTGCCATGTCGCAACGCCCAGCGGCTGGGAGAGGTCCACTTCGGCCCGGGTATCGATCTTTCGGCCGGTTATGTCCATGTCAACGAGCGGCTCTTCTCCTTCCTCCTGGAGCCAGGCCTGGATCCTGTTTGGTATAACTCGCAGGCGGACGTGGTACCACTTGTTGTTCTCGAAAGAAACAAACCGGGTCGTTTCGTTGTTGGCGGCGTCGTAGTAGTCGATATTGGACAGTCCGCAGAGCGAACCGCCCCAGCCGCCGAGAATCAGCGAGCAGTAATTCTCATTTACGGGAAACGTAAGCCCGCAGAAAAAGTCGCTGCCGGAGACCCGCATGGCTTCCAGCGTGATTTCGTAGCTCATGCGTACCAGCGGGCCGGCCCAGGTTATGCCGGTCATATCGTTGCCCTGTTCGAGGTAAATGCCGCCGTCCTTGACATAAACCTTGCCCTGCCCCCCGAAATCGGTAATTTTCCAATGTCCCAAAGTTTTGCCGTCGAAGAGACTCATTTCGGCTGGCGGCGCAGCCGGCTCTATTTTCGGTTCGCTTGTCACATCCTCTGGGCCGGCCTCATGACATGCTCCGATGATGAGGACGCCGAGAAGCAGAAACGTCGTGAATAGCGTACTTCGCCATGTGTGAGGCTTCAAAGAGAGCGTACGATAAAACATAGTGTCCGCGGAAGTATTGTATTTGGTACTCATTATATTTCTCCCATCATCAAAGAATAACATTGAACAAAACGACCTTAGAGTATATAATATGTATAAACTATGAAAAAGATTTTTTCGGCAACAATTTGTATTTTGGCTCTCTCGCCGGCCCTGCTTGCGCAGCGGAACGCACCCCTGGCTAATGAAGGCAAGGCGGGTCTGTACGCAAGGTCTATTGAACAAGTCCTTCGGCTCAGAGGAGATGAGGTTGATTTGGCAACCGCTGCTTTGATTATCTCGGAGTACTGGAGTGAAATGGTGGACGGCCGAAGATATCTGTCAAGATTGGATGAGATGGCTCTTGACATTCGCGAAATGCTCAGACGCAGAAAGCTGGGAGCGAACTTCAGAGCGATTCCGATAATGAACGAGTATTTATTCGGTAAGCTGGGATTCAAGTCGATTTCAGAGGCAAGCGATCCGAATAGCCTGTTTTTGCATACCGTCATGGATAAAAAACAAGGATATTGCCTGAGTATGTCCGTTCTTTATCTTTCAATTGGTGAACGGCTTGGCCTTCCTTTGCACGGAGTAGTTGTGCCGGGGCATTTTTTTGTCAGATACGATGACGGGCGTGTGCGATTCAATATTGAAACCACAAGCAAAGGTGGAAATGCTTCCGATGAGCACTATATAAAAAAGTTCAAGGTGCCCAGACTTAACGGTCGGAGCATTTATTTGAAGAATCTGACTAAGATTCAGACGCTGGGCTGTTTCTTCAACAACCTTGGGAACAGCTACAGCGACGTCGGTGATATAGAGTCTGCATTGCTGGCGTTTGAACGCGCTGTCGAGATAAATCCGACATTGTCCGAATCCCGTGCAAATCTGGGCAACATTTACCTGAAAAAGGGGCAGGTTGCACAGGCGGTCAACGAATACAAAGCTGCCCTGGATATCAACCCAAATGATGCCAAAACGCACAACAATCTTGGGAATGCGTACACCCAGCGAGGCTCGTTAGGCTATGCGGTTTCTGAATATACGCAATCGATCAGGTTGGATCCCAACTTTGTAGATGGGTACAAGAATCTTGCCCTCGTATACAGCAAACAACAAAGGTATGGCCGGGCAGTAGCGGAATTGAAGAAAGCGATTGTTCTGGGGGTGGATGACGCCGGTTGTTATAGCCAATTAGGTGATATTTATAGCCAGATGGGTGATTACGAGCAGGCAATCACTCAATACAAGAAGGCATTGAAAATTAAAGATGATTTGCTCGATGCTCATTACGGTCTTGCAATTTGTTACAGCAAGCTGGGAAGGGTTGAGGATGAAATTTGGCAGTACAAGTTGATTCTTGCTATTAAACCCGATATGCTTTCTGCCCTGGTCAATCTGGGCAATGCGTATTTCGGGCAGGATAATTACAGTGTGGCCATTAAGCATTATAAAAAAGCTGTTCTATTAGAGCCTAATGAACCTATGGTCTATTATAACCTCGGGGCAGCGTATTCCAACAATGAGAATTACGAGCAGGCAGTGGCTGCGTATCTCAAGGCAGTGGAGATTGATCCGGGAATTGGCGATGCGCATTACGGGCTTGCCTTCGGATTTTATCAATTGAAGAAGTATGATCTGGCCTGGGAACACATTAAAATTGCCCAGGATTTAGGCGTAAACGTAACAAAAGACCAACTCGACGCCATCAAAAGCAGGTTGTAGTGTAAAAGCCCACGGGAACAACCCAAAACAAATCTCCATCATAGAACACTGAACGCCAATAAATTGGCTTTGTTTTTTCAAATCGCCTTTCAACCCCCAGAAAATCTGGGGGCTAAATAAATTGGGTTTGATTGGCTTTGAATTGGCTTTGTTTTTTCGTGCCCTTCAGACTGGTTTATTGCCATAATTTCCTTTCATATAAGAGTTTGCGCCAATTTGGCCCTACCGCAAATTGGGTTTGTTTTTTCAAATAGCCCATCGGAGAAACTCCGGATTTGCTCTCATTTTTCCTTTTGCCTTTTTACTTTTGCCTTTCCCCAAAATTGGGTTTGTTTGGCTTTGATCAGTCCGGCAATTCCACACCGACATCGAGTGGCCTGACGGAATTGGCTTTGTTTTTTCGCCGCCCAAAACCATGAAAATCTTCATATCTCCCTTTTATATAATACTTTAAGCCAATTTCGCCATGCCGCAAATTGGCTTTGTTTTTTCAACTTAAGCACGAAAAACCACCGGATTTGCTCTCTTTTTTGGTTTTTTTTTGCATTTTTAGTTCAAATTAACCACGAATTCACACGAATTGAACACGAAGAAAGCCAAATAATAAATAATAAATCATAATTCATAAATGAATAGGCCGCGGATTTCGCTGATTACGCGGAAACAATAATCAATAGTAAATAGTAAATAGTCAATGGCTTTGACCCGGCTCCAGTGGTGCGGGCTAAAGTTCGTTCTGCGTTCCGCGTGATTGGACCTCATTTTTTACTTTTGCCTTTTTACTTTTAACTTATTTATGTGTTTTACATAAATCTGTTAACTATTATACGAACCGTATTGCGTAAAGGCGGGGAAAATCTCAAAAAATCTCCGTGAGACGGCACTTTTAGTGCGTATTGCGTACGGGGTAAGGGCATCCAGACAGGTAGGATGGCGCAGCTTCGCTGCCCATGCGGATTCTTTTTTGCTCTTTTTTTGCTTTTTTTCAATTTTACCATCAACATTTAGCCATCGACAAACGCTGTTATCAATAAAAGGGCAAAATATGTCCGCAAATGGCCGTGTGGACCAGATTTTCGACGAATATGTATGTTCAGGATTGGGGCAACGGGTATAATATGGAAAAGCAACCTTGAGAGAGCGATAAGAGACGGAAGTAAAAATGCGTTTTTAAGGCGTAAAATGGATTTTTAGGGGAAAATTTAATGGCTAAGTTGTCGAAAAAGGAAAAAAAGAGAATCATTGAAATTCTCGAATCAGGCAACGATTTACCGGAAGATTTTAAACATATTCTGTTTCCGCCGGAAAAGAAAGAATATGAGCTTGTCTATGCTGGTAAAGAACGCCAAGAGGATATACTGGCCGATACAATATCCGTACCCCTACAGCCGGTGAAAACCTTTAGCAAAAACGGCAACGGCTGGACCAACAAACTCATCTTTGGTGACAATCTTCAGATAATGAAATCACTACTTGATGATCCTAACATAAAGGGTCAGGTGAAACTAATTTATATTGATCCGCCATTTGCAACGAAACAGGAATTTAGAGGAAGTCAAGACCAGAAAGCATATCAGGACAAAATCGCTGGTGCTGAATTTGTCGAATTTTTAAGGAAACGCCTCATTTTTTTAAGAGAATTGCTCGCCAAAGATGGTTGTATTTATGTACACCTTGACTGGAAAAAAGCTCACTATGCGAAAGTAATCCTAGACGAAATATTTGGAGAGAATTTTTTCAGAAATGAAATAATTTGGCATTATAGAACTGGTAACATTTCTGAAAAACAATTCCAGCGCAAGCATGACGTTCTTTTTTTGTATTCAAAAAAGGAAAAAATGGCATTTAATCCACTTGAAATTAAGGAGTATTATTTTTGCATTTATGGCCCTGATTTTAAACCTAGTTTTAAGGGAAGAAAATCAGGGAAAGATAAACACGGTGAATATAGAATAAGCTTGGTTGATGATGTTTGGGATATTTCTGCGGTTTTCACTTTAAGTGGAGAACACATAGATTATCCAACTCAAAAGCCCGAAAAATTACTCGAAAGAATAATTTCTGCATCATCAAATGAAGGTGATATCGTTTTAGATGCTTTTGCTGGTTCGGGAACATGTCTTTCCGTTGCGGAAAAATTAAGCAGAAAATGGGTCGGTATTGATTGCGGAAAACTGGCAATGTACACCATCCAAAAACGGATGCTTAATCTAAAAACAGAAATAGGCAATAAGGGCAAACGGATAAAGGCAAAACCATTTACCCTTTACAGCGCCGGTCTGTATGACTTTAAGAAGTTAAGGAAACTACCTTGGGATGGTTGGCGTAAATTTGCGTTGTTGTTATTTAATTGCCGGGATAAGAAGCATAAGGTGGGCGGGGTTGAATTAGATGGTTTCCGGGGCAACTCCGATGCCCTTGTTTTCAATCATCTGGGAGATTCAAAATTAGTATTGGACTATGGGTTTGTCGATGACTTACATTCCCACATTGGTTCAAAGGTCGGAAAAGAGTTTTTCATTATCGCACCGGCGTCAAAGGTTATGTTTCTGGAAGATTATATTGATAAGGAGAGTACCCGCTATTATATCCTTCGGATACCCTATTCAATTATTAACGAACTTCATAACAAGGACTTTGCGGCCATCAGGCAACCGATTGATGAAAGTCAGGTCAACGATACGGTAGATGCTGTCGGATTTGATTTTGTCCGGCATCCCAAAGTTGTCTGTAACTATTGCAGGAAAAAACCGAGAGGCCAATTGTACGAGGTTGCTTCTATTAAGATAAAGACCTTCAAAAGCGAGGCCATGTTAAAAGGTGCCAGTCAACTCGGCAACCGGGAATCTCTATCGACGGTCATGGTAGATTTTAATTATAAAAACAAGGATACATTCAATCTGGATACGGTTTTTTACGCCTCTGACATCGAGGCGAATAAATGGGAGGTTCATTTACCGGTAGAAGAAATTAAGGATAAAATCATGATCATCTATCTTGATATTTACGGTAACGAGTACCGTGAGATTAAGACTATGAAGGATTTCAAAAAAGGATAATAGTAAATGTCGGATCAACTTCGATTACTCAATCAGGATTTAGTTTTGCAGGTAAAGCAGAACATCGATCCCTCTGTTTTTGATCTGAATAAATACGAGGGTTTTGTCGATGCATTTTGCGGAGACCGGGAATACCAGAAAGATGCCATACGTACCAGCCTGCGTTACTTGTTGGGCAATCAATACCGTAACCTGAAAGAATTGGCGGGAGAAAATTTTAATGATAACGACAAACTCCATGATTTATATGGTTCTTTCCGTGAACTGAAAAAGCACCTCCAATTACCGAATCAATTATCCTGTTCGATTGATCTGGCGACCGGCACGGGCAAAAGCTGGGTGATTTATGCCATCGCACGTATCATGCTGGCGGAAGGTGCGGTAGATAATGTACTGGTAGTCTGTCCTTCCACAACAATTGAAGCGGGCTTGATGGATAAGTTTAAGCGTTTCTCCGGTGATGATACGTTAAGAAGTCTATTACCTGAGGTTGCCATCATAAATAATCCTCATATTATCAACGCAACTGAAAGCATTACCACCGGTGCTATTTGCGTCGAAAACTGTCATGCTCTGTATCAACATGTTAAATCTTCCATTCGTGATAGTCTATTGGGAAAAGGGGAACGAACGCTTATTATCAATGATGAAACACACCATGTTTACAATCAAACCGGGGAAGATTTTAAGAAGTGGAAAGAATTTTTGCTCGATAAAGAATTTGGCTTCAAGTTTATCGTGGGGCTTTCTGGCACTTGTTATATAAATGATGAATATTTTGTAGATGTTATTTTCAGATATTCACTTCGACAGGCTATTGAAGATGGTTTTGTTAAAACGATTGACTATGTTGCTCAGGATACTTCAACAACAAAGGATGAAAGATTTCAAAAGATTTATGATAATCATGTTGAAATTAAAAATACTAAATACCGATTGGTGAAACCTCTAACAATTTTAGTTACTAAAGACGTTAGTGCCTGTAACAAGCTTACTGATGACCTGATTCAATTTATCTCTGATAAGGAAAATACCACGAAAGAAGTTGCTGCCAAAAAAGTTCTCGTAGTGACATCTTCACCGAAACATAAGGCCAATATCATAAAATTAGTTGATGTGGACAGAAAGGACTCACCTGTTGAATGGATTACTTCCGTTAGCATGTTAACCGAGGGTTGGGATGTTAAAAACGTATTCCAAATTGTGCCTCACGAGGAGCGTGCATTTAACAGCAAGCTTTTAATTTCACAAGTCCTAGGCCGAGGATTGCGAATTCCTGAAAAGTATATAAGCGAAAGGCCAGTATTAACCATTTTTAATCACGATAGATGGTCAGGGCGGATATCACATCTTGTCGACGAAGTGCTTGAAATTGAAAAAAGGATTTATTCATACCCGACCAAGAAAAGTCCTAACTATAACTTCACCATACATAATATTAACTATGATCGCCTATCTGAGACCGAAGAATATAAGCAAGAAAAGAAATATGAATTTAAGAAAGGATTTATTACCCTTGTTAATCAGGCTTCAGAATTAGAAAAGGAGACCGAGTATATTCGGGCTATTACTGGCAAAGAACGAAGCAAAACGACACGAATAGAATATAAAATGTTTTCTGTCGAAGATATTATAGAACAAATACACAATCGTTTTAAATCTATCGATATGGAAACTGAAGAAACAGATAATCAGACCGATTATGCCAAAACATATAACAAGCGTTGGTTGAGAAAAATCATAAAGGAGTCTTTGAAACGGATAGGGGAAACATCAGATAAAATCGATGACTCAAACAGGCAAAGAATATGGCAGGCATTTGGCGTAATAAAGCGTCCGGGTGCAAAAGTGGTCAGGTATAAAATGACTCCGAATGCTATTGAAATAATTGATACCAAAAACAGAAATAAGAATAGTGCAGGTATGTCATCAATACGACACAGTGAAACAACTGTTTTCTGGGATGACAATACCTTGAAATATAGTGTTGAAGAAGTTATATCTGTTTTGAAAGAAATCGAAGATGACGAGTCTCTACCTCGTTCAGCTATCCAGAAAATTAATAACGTATTTAACTTCAAAACCCCATTAAATCTTGTTCTTACGAGTCATAAGCCAGAACGTTTATTTGTAAGAGAATTAAGCAATGCTGTAAATAGTAAGGTTATAGATTCTTGGATAAAATCTACAGATCAGGATTTTTATCCCATTGAATATGCCTGGAAAAAGGGAGAACATCCTAAACGTGGTAAATTTAATCCTGATTTCTTCTTAAAAATAGGCAAAAAAATTCTAGTGGTAGAAATAAAAGGAGATGAGGAGGTTTCACAGCCATCCGAAGAAAACATAGCAAAGTATAAAGCTGCCAAACACCACTTTGAGATAGTTAACCAAAACCAGAATCAATTGGAATATAGTTTCAATTTTTTAACTCCTAAAGATTATGAGTTGTATTTCAACAAATTGAGTAAATCTAAAAGGAAAGATTTCCCTTTTACATCTACTCTCGATGCTGTACTGGAAAAGTAAAATATAAACATTCCCCGTCGATGTGGAAGTAAACAAAATGATACATAATGGAGAAACTGGGAGAAATTAGGGACAGCGGAGCAGCCGACAAGGCCGCCATCCAGCGGGTGAGAGAAACAGAAGAACAAGAACTTAAATACACTAAATCGGCAACCATCCAGTTTTTGTAGTTTTTTTTAGATTTTAATCACTGATTCTGTTTATTCCCGCTCCTGCCACTGCTGATTCTTGATCGTCGCCGAAGTGATCGGCACATTTACGACCTTATCAATCTTCCTTGATAGCATTGTTCAGATGCGTATAATTATTATACCTGGATTTTTAATATATCGAGTCATATGGTTTGTTATTCGTCGGGTTCAATCGGTGTGGATCCGGGAAGTATCGAATACGGATTTTTAACTGAGAGATTAATATGTTCGAGCAGACAAATAAAACACCGGCGGCTGTCGCCTGCAGCGTTCTGTTGGTATTGGCCAGTACGACTGTTTACTCTACAGCCGTCCAGGCTAAGCCAATCGAACTTCATCCTGATAATCCGCATTATTTTCTGTGGAGAGGCAAACCGACAGTATTGATAACGTCGGGAGAACATTACGGAGGCGTGCTCAATCGAGCTTTCGACTACGGCAAGTACTTCAAGGCTCTCGAATCACTCGGCTTTAACCTGACTCGTACGTTCAGCGGCGCTTACTGTGAGCCTGTCGGGGCGTTCAAAATCGAAAACAACACCCTGGCGCCGGCTAAGAACCGGTTGATATGCCCCTGGACGCGGAGCGATGAGCCGGGATATGCCAACGGAGGCAATAAGTTTGACCTGACTAAGTGGGATCCGTCTTATTTCAAGCGTTTGCGAGACTTCGTCAGTGAAGCAGGCAAACGCGGCGTCGTCGTCGAACTGGTGCTTTTCTGCCCCTTCTACAAAGATGATATGTGGGAACTCAGCCCGATGAACGCCGCTAATAACATAAACGGCATAGGCAAGATGGAGCGCACCGAGGTTTATACGCTCAAATATCCCAGGCTGTTGGCCGTGCAGGATGCGATGGTACGCAGGATAGTCGAGGAATTGAAGGATTTCGATAACCTTTATTACGAAATCTGCAACGAGCCGTACTTCGGCGGAGTGACGCTGGAATGGCAGGCACATATAGCCGAGACCATCGCTAAAGCTGAGGCCAATTTCAAGGCCAAACACTTAATCGCCCAGAATATAGCGAATAAGCACAAAAAAATAAACGATCCCAATCCGCGAGTGTCGATTTTCAACTTCCATTACGCCAAGCCGCCCAATACGGTGACCGACAACTACGGCCTGAACAAGGTAATCGGCGACGACGAGACGGGCTTTGCCGGCAGCGAGCCGAAGCCTTACCGGATCGAAGGCTGGGATTTCATTGTTGCCGGCGGAGCGGTGTACGACAACCTCGACTACTCATTCAGCGTCGGTCACGAAGACGGTACGGCCAAAATCAACGCCCCCGGCGGAGGCGGAGCCATATTGCACAAACAGTTAGGCATTCTGAGCGACTTCATAAACGGCTTCAACTTTGTCAAAATGAAGCCCGACAACTCAGTCATCAAAGGCGGCATACCCGATAAAGGAACCGCCCGCGCATTGGTACAAAAAGGGCGCGCTTACGCCGTTTATATCAATGGCGGCAGCGAGGCACAATTGCAGGTGGAACTGCCGAAGGGCAAATATACGGCAGAATGGATAAATACAAAAACCGGCAAAACCGATAAAAATGAAACATTCGATCACCCCGGCGGCAATCGAACATTGAAATCGCCAGAGTACCAGGACGATATCGCTCTTCGGATACTCCGCTCGGACTAAGATCGTCCCGCATTGATGTTGCCGCCCAACTTCCGGGTCTGCGCCACGAATACACAGCCCCCCCACTGTAGTTGGCGTGTGAGCTAACGGAAAACCTCGTATGCTATAAAATCGTTGATGTTACTATGCCGAGGATGTATACTCTTGTGATATGGATGAAGTGATAGATTCTTGTGCGGAAGAAAGTGTTTTAAATGGATCGCTGCTTCCGCAAAACCGACGTGAAGAAACAGAAATGGCGAAAAAAATGGAGGTTTTCATTGTGCAGCTAAGTAAAGCGATATTTGCGATTGTTTTTACCGGCATGATTCTGGGCAATTTGAATGCTCAGCAGGCGGGCTCTGATGATATCTCAGAATATTATGGATTCGAGGAAATAGAGATCATCAAATTGGACTGGGGGATAAAAGATCTGCGGGTGGCCGATTTTAACGGTGACGGTCGAAAAGATATTGCCCTGACCAATAACAGAAAGGCCAGAATCGAGCTGCTGATACAGAAAGAAGCGATCGGGCCGGGCGAAAAGGACGTCGCGATTGATCCTAATGACGTAGACATCAATGCAATCACCCCCCCTACCCGATTCGAGCAGCAGAGCATCGCAGTCTCCCAGAAGCTGCACAGCCTGGTCTGCGGGGATTTGAACTCGGACGGGCGGACGGATCTGGCTTTTTACGGTGAACCGAAGGCTCTGTATGTGTTGCTGCAAAAGGCTGATGTGGCCAAAACGGATAAGCCGACATCGATTAGCTGGCCAACAAGGAAAAAGATAAATATTGATGATGGCCTGCCGACTTCCAATGCTTTGGTATGTGCTGACCTGAGTAATGACGGTGCCGACGATTTGGCCCTGGCCGGCCGCGACAGCATTTACATCATCGTCCAGGCAGAGGACGGCTCATTGGCCGAGCCGGTGAAATATCCCACTTCTGCACAAACACTGGGTATTGAGATAGGTGATTTGAACGGGGACAAAATCAACGACCTTATCCTTGTCACAAATGATATGGAAAAGCCGCTGCACGTTCGATTCGGCCTCAAAACAGGACAATTGGGTCCGCAGTTGCAGTTTTCTACTGAGAGGCCGTTTGCATTATTGCTGCACAATATAGATAAGGTTGACGGGGATGAGGTCCTGGCGGTTGACAGTTTGAGTGGACGACTTATCTGTTATCAATTTGCCACTGAAAGCCGGAAAGATGCCGACTGGCCGATTCTGTTTTATCCTCTTGCATCCGGGCAGGAAGATACAAAGCGCGATTTGGCGCTCGGCGATTTCGATGGTGACGGTCTGGCTGATGTCACGATAAGCGATCCCGGCGCGGCCGAGCTGATTCTCTACAAGCAGACGGCAGGGCCTGGGTTGGCCGAGCCGGTTAGATTTCCTGCTTTTGCTGATATTACGAGCTTGTCTGCAGTGGACATTGACGCCGATGGGAAAACCGAATTGGGCGTTTTGAGCCTGAAGGAAAAGGTTATCGGCCTAAGTGAATTTGAAGATGACAGGTTGTCATTCCCGAAGCCCGTCGGCGTGACGGGTGAACCGGTGGCGATGGAGTTGGCCGATGTCGACGGCGACGGCAGTATAGACTGCCTTTACGTATCCAGAAGCGATAACGACCTTAGAACTCTCAGGGCGGTTTATGATCTTACTGCAAGCGAAAAAGACCGGGCAGATTTGGCCAAGGGAAACACTGAAAAATCTGAGACAACCGAAAAAGCCGGCCGGGATGAACTTGCATTAGAGCTTAAAAAGCTGACAGCCAACCCGGATGGTTTGAAAGTGCTTGACGTCGACCAGGACGGATTGCTGGACGTCCTGATATTTGTCAGTTATGAACCGCCCATACTGGTTCGCCAGGTAGAAAAGAACAAATTCGAAGTCGTTGACTCACCGAAAGCTCAGAGCAGTTTGATTAAAGATGCGAACCTGCGATCAATTTCCGTAGCCAATGTGGACGGCAAGGCCGGTGAAGAGCTGCTGGTGGCGCAGAAGAACTTCGCAAGAAGCCTGGTTTTTTCAGAAGGACAGACCTGGAATGTGGTTGACCAGTATAACGCCAAGAGTACGGAGAACCAGATATTGGCAGTTGCAGCTTTCGATCTCGACGCCGGGGGTCCGGCGGACAGGCCCTCTATTCTGCTTCTGGACGGACAAAAGGGCCAGCTCCAGATTCTCAAAGCCGGCAATGATAAGACCTACCGGGTCGAAAAGGCATTGGATGTCGGCAATTGGAACAGTGCGGCACATCTAAAAATGCTGTTTGCCCCGCTGACGGGTAGCGAGGTCGAAAGCCTATTGCTGTTCGACAGCAAGAAGTTTGCGCTTGTTACTCCGCTGAGAAGCGAGAATTTTGCGCAGCATCTGGAGCAGCAATTCAGCTATGAGACAAGAATTAAAGACGGGATATACGGCAACCTTGCAGCGGGCGATATAAACAGCGACGGCCGGCCTGATATTATCATGGTTGAGTACGGACGCAATCACATCGAGATACTCGCGCTTGATGCCGGGATTAAGCCTGTTCCCGCGATGCGCTTTAAGATATTCGAGCAAAAAAGTTATCGCGATGCTAAAGGTCGCCCCAAGGCCAGCGCAGAGCCGCGAGAGCTGACGGTTGCCGACGTGACTGGCGACGGCAAAGATGATTTGGTAACTGTTATCCACGACCGGATAATTATTTATCCTCAGGATTAGCCTGAGTGTTCATAAACTTCGGCTAACCTTGAATAAAAATCGAAAAAGGCAGTAATTTTAAGGAGCGGAGCAAATGGAAGGTTACTTCATTCTTTTAATTCTGCTGGTTATTGCCTGTATTATCTGCGGGCCGATTGCGTTAATCATCAGCATTATTGCGTTAAATAAGACAAAACAGATATCCTATGAGCCGTTGCGAAAAGCAGAGAAACCGGCAAAAGAAGAAGTTGCAAGACCGGCAGCGGTAATTCCCGAGGCAATTGAAGTCAGGCAGGATAAGCGAACCGTAGAGCCGGCTGAAATAGCAAGACCAGAAGATAAGAAAAAGGCCGAGCAGGAGATTCTTAAAGCAGCCGCCGAACGAATCAAGGAAAAGTCCAAAGTAATTACCGGTCGTAAAACCGGTACTCTTGAGCAGCGGATTGGTACGCGGTGGGTCCTTATCGCCGGTATTATTACGGTAATCTTTGCGGTGGGTTTTTTCCTTAAATACGCATACGACACCAACTTAATAGGGCCTCTGGGCAGAGTGGTTATTGCTGCTGTTGGTGGCCTTGTTGCTCTGGCAGTTGGAGAGGTTACGCGCAGGCGCGGATATGGAATCGTTGCGAAAGGAGTGACAGCGCTGGGCTTTGCGATATTGTATGCGGCGGTTTTTTCGGCTTATCGATTTTATGGATTGATTGGCCCGACGCCGGCTTTTGTTCTGGCGATTTTTATTACGGCCGCGGCAATGCTTTACGCGGTGAGCCTGAACGAGAATGTGGTTGCCTTTTTATCTCTGCTTGGCGGTTTTTTGACGCCGGTGATAGTTTCGACCGGAGAGAATCTGCCGATTCCTTTGTTCGGTTATGTTTTGATTCTGGGTGTTGGCGCGATGCTGTGCGCGTACTACAGAAAATGGCGAGCCGTAAATTTTCTTGCGTTTGTCGGGACATTCCTGCTGTACATCGGATGGTTCGAGAAGTTTTACAGGCCTGCTGTCCGAACGGCTGAAGGGATGCCGGAACAAATGCCCGTAGCATTGGCGTGGCTTGGCATATTTTTCGTGGCCTATCTCGTGCTGCCGATGCTTTACGAATTAGTAAGAAAGGTCAAGGCTCAGGAGGAAGATGTACTGCTTGTGCTGGCAAATGCGGCGGTTGTGTTTTTTTACCTGTGGAATATTTTATTTGCAAAATACCGCACCGAGCTTGCTTTTTGTGCCCTTGGTTTGTGTGCGGCTCATTTGGTTATGATGACTGTAGTAATCAAACGTTGTAAAGAAGATTTGCGTTTGCGGCTGGCGCTGCTTGTCATTGGGCTTTTTTTCCTGACGATTGCTGTGCCGCTTTACCTGAAAATGTATGCGATAGCTATGGCCTGGGCGATAGAAGGTGTGATTTTGGCAGTAATCGGGCTGAAGTATCGCAGTATCTGGACACAGGTTGGAGGGGCCGTTGCGCTTTTATTAAGTTTCGGCCAGTTGCTGCGTGAGCTGCCGATGCATACGGGAGCATTTACACTCGTATTCAATCCTGCATTTGGCACGTGGTGTTTTGTTGCAGGTGTGCTGCTTGTCTGTCATATCATATACAGAAGGACTTCAGAATTGGCACAAGAGCTGCGAGGACTAATTGCACAGGTTCTGTATGCTGCGACAATGCTTTTATTGATGGCGGCGTTAGCAATGGAATGGTACTGGCACTGCGATTACAACATTACCGAAAGTGCTGCCGGGGACAGATTATTCCTTAAGGGGATGGTGTTAATAATCACGGCGTTCCCACTGCTGCTTCTTGTTCGTCCGATCTGTCCACAGGGGATATTGTGTAAAGTTGTGGCGATGATTATAGCGGGGGCTGGCTCAATTTTTACTATGTTGGCGTTTAGCGAGTTTTACGGCGACAGATTCGTGATTTTTGCGAATGTGGAATTTGGCATAGTCCTTGTATTCGTTGCAGCACTTTTTGCAGCCGGCCGGCTGCTCAGCAGGGAACAGGAAGATGATAAATACACTCGAAGTTTCGCGATTGCCTTTGCGCTGGCGGGGATATTTGTGCTGTGGGTGTTATTGACAGAAGAGATATATCTTTACTGGTATTGCCGGAACAGGTTCGCGGAAAAAATCGCTAACTGGAGCTTTTTATCGCATATGTATATTTCTGTGATGTGGGCGGTTTATGGTGCAGTCCTGATGACGGTTGGATTCTGGCGAAAGAACAGTATGTTACGGTATATTTCGTTAGGATTATTTGCTCTGCTATTGTTGAAGGTTTTTGTTTTGGATACGAGTGCAGTAAAAAGCGTGTATCGGATAGCGGCGTTCTTGGCGACGGGAATTACATTAGTGGCAGTGTCTTATCTATACCAGTTTTTAAGGAAGAAAGGCTTTTTCGAGACGATGATGTCCGAGAAAGATGTGGGTGAGTGATTGTGAGGTTTAATATGACAAGGTCGATAATTTTTGTCCCGGTCATAGTTATACTGCTGACTGGGATGGTAAGTGAAGTTTCTGCTTTTGATTTGACCCAGTGGAAATATCAAGCTGCGGTAACTGTTGAAGATAGTACCGGCCAGTACTGCAGGTTGACACTTACACCTGATATTTACAACGCGGCCAGAGGCGATTTGGGGGATGTTCGACTTGTTGACACTGACGGTGAACAGATTCCGTACGTGCCGGCTAAGCCAAAAGACATCACGAAGAGGCAGAAGTATAGGCCGGTGGTGATAAACCGCTCAACAGGTGCGGACAAAGCAGCGATGATTACACTGGACTTCGGAAAGCAGGTAATAAAGAATTCCATCGAGGTCGAAACAGGCGGGAATAACTTCAGGCGGGCCGTCAAGGTTGAGGGTTCCAACGACAACATCGAATTTTTTACGCTCGTCGAGTACGCGTACCTCTTTGCGGTCAGTTTCGACAGGCGATTCGAACAGGTTGATTTGCCGCCGAATGATTACCGCTATTTGCGGATTACCGTCTTGCCAATGGCGACAGAGGAAAAAAGTCCTGTGATTGATGAAGCAAGGGCGTTTAAGGTTGAGGAAAGCTTTGCCGAGCGTCAGACGGTGGAAATGGCGCCGATAGAGCACAGCGAAGATGAAAAAAACAATTCGAGTATTTATATCTATGACCTTGCATACTGTCGTCTGCCTGTAAGTGAAATCGAGCTTGATATCGCTGACGATTCGTTTTACCGGTACGTTAGCCTCGCAGGCAGAGATGCGGAACAGCGGAAGGTTAAAATCGCCAGCGAAGATAACAGGCAGCGGTTCAAAGAGGTTGAGGTTGGGTGGGAAAGAATAATCAATGACACGATTTACAGATATACCGCGGCTGACGGGAAAAAGCATGAAAAGCTGATTTTGCGTATCCCTTCGGACAGGCGCGTTTACAGGTATATAAGGATTATTATCAGTAACTACGATGACAGGCCCGTCATAGTGAACTCGGCATCGGCGAATATGATAGCGCATAAGATAGTGTTTGAGAATAAGGATAACGCCGCACCGGTACTTTATGTCGGCTCGGAATCGGCCGGGGCGCCGCGGTATGACCTCGAACGCAGGCTGAGCAATCCTTTGCAGGTCAAAGCTGCAATGGCTAAGCTCAGTGGGATTGCCGGCAATCCGTTATTTGGACAAGCCGAGCAGAAACCTGCTGCCTGGACGGAAAAGCATAAGGTATTGTTGCTGATAGTCATGGTCATAGTGGCACTGGTATTAGGTGGATTCATATTCAAATCGTTCAAATCCATTCAAAGCGAACAGGCTCACAGTTGACAGCCGGTAGCAGAATAGCCTGAACGTTCATAAGTGAGCTTTTGCAAAAAATGGTCGGTAACGGAAATAAGGTTTTTGTTGCACTTAGCGGCGGAGTGGATAGCTCGACCGCCACGGCAATATTGCAGCGGGATGATTTTGACTGCGAGGGCGTGTTCATGATTACGAACGACAGTGCCCGCCACGCGCAGACAGAGGCAGAAATGGTTGCCGGTGAATTGGGAATAAAACTTCATGTGCTGGACCTTCGCAAAGATTTCGAGCGAATTCTCGACTATTTTTGCAGTGAGTACAGGAAAGGCCGAACGCCCAATCCGTGCGTCTTCTGCAACAGGCATATGAAATTCAGCAAGTTGTGGGACTTTGCGCGAAGTCATGGTGCTCAGTTTCTTGCTACCGGCCACTATGCGAGGATTCTCAATTGGAACAACAACGTCGGATTGTACGAAGCTGCCAATCCTTCTAAAGACCAGTCCTACGTGTTATCGATGATTGAGAAAGATATGCTGCCCAACATCATTCTTCCAATGGGAGATTATTCCAAGGATCAGACGCGGGAAATGGCGGCGAAATTCGGTTTACGCGCCGCACAAAGCAAAGAATCGCAGGAGATATGCTTTATCCCTGACGATGACTATGCCGCCGTGCTGGAGCAACGATGTCCTGAGCTTGTTCGCAAGGGCAACATCGTCGATAGCAGCGGCAGAGTTCTCGGCGAGCATAATGGCGTGCACAGGTTCACTATCGGTCAGCGGCGAGGCCTGAGAGTGGCCATGGGCAGGCCTTACTATGTTACGAAAATTGATGCCGAAAGCAACACGGTTACGCTTGGCCCGAAAGAAGAGGTCATGCAGAAAAAACTTCGTGCAGCGGGTACGAACTGGCTTATTGATGAGCCGGTCTCGCCTTTTCGAGCGAAGGTAAAAATACGCTATAACAGTAAAGGTGTTTTAGCGACGGTTACTCCACAGGATAATAGTGTTGCGGTTGAATTTGATGAGCCGGTATCGGCAATAACGCCGGGTCAATTGGCCGCTTTTTATATTCAGGAGGAAAAAAACAACAGGCTTATCGGCGGCGGATGGATTGACATAGTGGCCGGCTAACGGTTAGTATTACTTTGACAACAATTCAGGCTTTTAGGTATGCAGACACACGATGACATTTTGGAGTTAGTGCGGCAAAAGAGTGCTGAGGCGGTAAAAAAAATGCAGCGAGGGTTAATTTTGCAGCCTGGTGCGATTGGCGACTGTATATTAACACTGCCGTTAGCTGCGTATATGAAAGATGCGCTGGGTTTGGGCGGAATTGATATTCTTGGGCATACTGAATACGTTGGCTTTTTGCCGGGCAGGTCCTGTGTCGATGGCGTTCGTTCCATGGATTCGATGGACTTACATCGATTGTTTGCTAAAACGAACACATTTGTGCTTAAAGACAGGGATCCTTTGATAAGCGCTTTTGGCGACTATGCCTGGATCGCGACGTTTTTGGGTGAGCCGGACAGCAACTTCGAACAAAACCTGATTTATACCGCCAATTGCAGCCATAGCGCAGAGGTTATAACACTCTCTTTAAAACCACCAAAAGGTTTCTCTGAACATTTAGCCGACTTTTACATCCGGCAATTTATAGACCAAAGCGGTTATTCCTTGCATTCCCGGAGGTTTCAGACCGGCGACTGTTTAATAAAAGCGACCGAAGCGGATATAAACTCAGGCAAAGAGCTGCTGAGAGAAATAGGTCTTGGTTCCGGTGAGAAGCTGATGGTTATTCAGCCGGGCAGTGGCGGAACAAGAAAATGCTGGCACCTGGAGAACTTCCTGGCTGTGGCCAGAGAGCTTGACTCAAGAGGTATTGAAATCATCTTTTTATTGGGGCCGGCAGAGCTGGACAGATTCAGCGATGCAACAATTAAAAAAATCAGCAGCGTTGTAAGGTGTCTGACGGATTTGTCTTTAACACAGGTGTTGGGGCTTTTAAGCTGTGTGGATGGATTTATCGGTAACGACAGCGGGATTACGCATCTGGCTGCCGCCCTGGGCATCAGGACGTATAGTATTTTTGGCCCGACTAATCCGTCGGTGTATAAATCCATCGGGCCGGCTGTAACAGTATTTGCCAGCAGTACAGCATCTTTTGCCAGGAAGCCCTCAGTGAGTTTACAGCGAAAGCTCCTGGATGTTTTAACGGCGTAATGTTTGAAGGAAATTGGATTATTGTAGTTTCGGCGGGATTATAAGATGAAAAAAGCTGTTTTTGGTTAGAATCCGGCAATGGCAAAGATGCTTGCTTAACGTGTTCGCAGGTAGAATTGTTGACCACATCAGCGTTTTTGTTATAATGACCAAAGCAAGGAATCGGATTGTAATTTGTGAAGAAGGGGCGGTACTGCACATAACGGATTTTTTATAGAGGTGTTTGTATGCAAGAAAGAACTTTGGGTGAATTAGCCGAATATGTAGGCGGACGGGTCTGCGGCGATCCAAAGGTAATTATCAAGTCTGCCTCTACGCTTGGGCGGGCGGATGAAGGTGATATTAGCTTTCTGACAAATCGCAAATATGAAAAACAGTTGCGAACTACCAAGGCAAGTGCAGTAATAGTAGGAAAAGAAACGCCCGCCGCCTCAGTCCATCTGTTGATAGCCGATGATCCTTACTATGCCTTTATGCAAATAATGGTGCTCCTGCATGGGCATCGTAAGCATAAAAAAGTAGGGATCAGCCCGAAGGCTTCAATTTCCGATAGCGCGAAAATTGGTGTGGACTGCCATATCCATGATTTTGTGACAATAGCCGATAATGCAAGAATCAAAGACGGCTGCATAATTTATCCCGGTGCGTACATTGGGCGAGGTGTCCAAATCGGCAATGATAGTATAATATACCCTAATGTTGCCGTTTACGATGGTTGTAAAATCGGTAATCGTGTAATTATAAATGCAAATTCGACGATCGGCGAAGACGGCTTCAGCTATGCCACCTATAAGGGCATACATCACAAAATCCCACAGACTGGTATTGTCATTTTAGAAGATGATGTTGAAATCGGTGCTTGCTGCGGAATTGAACGAGGCACACTTAGTGATACTGTTATAGGCCAGGGCAGCAAGTTAGGTGACATGGTTACGATAGGTCATGGCACCAGAGTAGGTTCACATTGTTTGCTTGTGGCGCAGGTGGGAGTTGCCGGCTCAACCAACATCGGGCATGGTTGCACAATAGGCGGGCAGGTCGGTATTGTGGGTCATATAAATATTGGAAACAACGTTACGATTGCAGCGCAGGCAGGCGTTATTAACAACATTCCAGACAACAAAGTCATCCTGGGAGCACCTGCTATCGATGCAAACATGGGCAGGCGAGCGTACAGTATGATACAATACCTGCCTGAAATGCGGCAAAGTATTCGGGAGCTTCAGAGTCAATTTAAACAGATCGTTTCGTCTATTGAAACTGATTTCGAAGAACCGGCAGAGCAGGATGGTGACTCATAACTCATAACTCGTGATTGACGCTGTGGGCTTTGAAAAGGGGTGTGTGAGATACGAATATCGAATAACAAACGTTGAAAAAATGCACTTTCGACAGGCCTATTGATTTTCGAACAGGGCACTTGTTTGAATAAAATACAAGATACGAAATACGAGCCGCACGATGTGCTTGGTTTAATTGCCGGAGAGGGCAGACTACCCTTTCTTGTGGCCGCCGGCGCTAAGCAGGCTGGATTAAGAGTAATTTGTGTCGGCTTGGCGGAGACGGCAGATAGTAACCTGGCTGACGAGGTTGATGTATTTTACAGAGCTGCCATTGCTCGACCGGGGGGATGGATACGAAGATTGAGAAAACATCGCGTAACCAGAACAATTATGGTTGGGCGAGTTTCCAAAGGACGACTTTTTACGCCATGGCGAATTGTGCAGTATTTACCCGATTGGCGGGCATTCAGGATATATTACTGGCGGCTGCGCGGGAAAAACACACAACCGGACTCACTTCTGTGTGCTGTGGCGGATGAACTGGCCAGCGGAGGGATAGTACTGGAGAATTCAATCATGTATTGTAAGGAACATCTGGCAACGGCGGGTGTCATGACGGGCACACAGGTGCGTGCGTCAGTCGAAGGTGATATCGAGTTCGGCTGGCATATAGTCAAGAAGCTCGGTGAGCTGGATATAGGACAGGCTGTTGCCGTGAAAGAAAAGGAGGTCATTGCTGTCGAGGCAATAGAAGGCACGGCCGCGATGATCGAGAGAGCGGGCCGGCTTTGCAGATCGGGTGGCTGGACGCTGATCAAAGTTTCCAAACCTAAGCAGGACATGCGATTTGACGTCCCGTGCGTAGGACCTGATACTATCAGAAGTCTGGCTAAGAACAGAGGCAAGTGTCTGGTTGTTGAGGCGGAAAAAACGATCATTATCGACAAACCCGAGACAATAAAACTTGCCAATAAATTAGGCATAACTATTCTGGGGCGCTAATATCTTGCATAGCAATTTCAACAAAATACGACGCAATAATCGCACGATATATATCAACAAGAATTTCAGCAAAGGTATTTTTGAACAGAGGTTATTAGCTGGCGAAACAGAGCTGCAGAAACACTATGCGACAGAAGCAATCCCGTCATCAGAGTTTACGCGTGTATATAAATTCACAGTCGTATTTGACGGTGTTAGCAGAGAGCTTTATTATAAAAAGTATCTACATAGGTCTGTTTGGGATATTATCAAACATCTTGTACGCGACAGTCGCGCCAAGCGAGCCTTTACGGCGTCACTGATGCTGGCCGAAAACGGCTTTAATGTTCCTACTATCATTGCGATGGGTGAATGCAGGTTCAGCTTTTTCAATACAAGAAATATTTTTGTTACTTCTCAGGTTGAAGACGCAAAAGATATTTATCATTTTTTTGCCGAGACGCCGGGAAACTCGACCAAAGAACAATTGCGATACAAACGCGAACTAATACGAGCACTTGGACGAACTATAGGCAGAATGCACGCAAAGGCTATTTTTCACGGCGATTTGCGATTGGGTAACGTATTGGCCAGACAGGAGAATAACCGCTGGTGTTTTTATTTTCTTGACAATGAGCGCACGAAAAAATTCCGCAGGTTACCTTTTCAGCTTCAGCTAAAAAACCTGGTTCAAGTCAATATGATCCCCCGGCATATGATAACCAATACAGACCGGATGAGATTTTTCAAAGAATATTGGGCTGAAAATCGAAGTATCAAAAAGCAGAAAACAGCCTTGATAAAAAAAGTTCTCCGTAAAACTAATCAGCGTTTAAGTAAGAAAAGAAAAGTTTATAGAGAACTGAGAAAGTGCCTAAGGAAAAACGCCAGATACCTGCGAATTAAGACTGGCAGGTATGTTGCAATGTTTGACAGAGCTTTTTGTCAGGAAGCCAAGCCATTTGATTTTATAGAACAAATAGATGCGCTTATGGATAAGGGACAGATTCTTAAGAACGGCGATACCTCCTATGTGTCCCGCCTGACGTGGAACAACAAAGATGTGGTAGTTAAACGATATAATCACAGGGGGTTTATTCATTCACTGCGCCACACTATCAAGAGGTCCCGTGCCCGGCGAAGCTGGCTGCACGGACATCGGCTTGGGGTGCTGGGCATAGCCACGCCGACGCCATCGGCTTATATCGAGCAGTATAAGGGAAAGCTTATATGGCAATCTTACCTTGTAACCGAATATGTTAAAGGACAGAACTTTCATTATTTTCTTCGGGATGATAAAACTAACGAACAGTGGCGGTCAAATGCAATTCAGCAGATCAAAGACCTACTCGATAAGCTGGGAAAATACCGTATAACCCACGGTGATTTGAAACACCTGAATATTTTAATTACAGACAACGGTCCTGTTTTGACAGACCTTGACGGGATGAAAGTGCATAAATGCAATTGGACATATAAGCTTAGGCGAGCAAAAGACTTGCAACGGTTTGGGAAATGTCGACTGGGCGGTTCCACAAATTTTCTTCACAACTAATACTAATTGGAATTAGTTTTTGCGCCACACTGTCATTCCCGCGAAGGCGGGAATCCAGTTTTTTCGCATTCCGGTGTCTTAGCAAAGAGGAAATAGCTGTTACTTCGCAAAATCCCATCGCTACAAGCGCACATATTAAATACAATTGGTACAAATCGTAGGGTCTAAGCACGTCGTTTTATGCTTTTTTTGGGTTTTCCCGTAGCTATTTCGTATAACACCGAGACTTGTCTGGTGCAAAAATTATTTCTATTCCATAACAAGGAAAAATGTAGCATAGATGTTCTTCGTAGAATTCTTGTATCGACCGGTGGCAATTAAACACAAAGCCCAGAAGCTTTTTGATTTGCCGTGAGAACCAAAATGGAGATTTAAATATGAGCCGTTGGGATATGATATTTATTCTTATGTCCGTATAAAAATTGGGAACTTTTCTTTTCAGTTGACGTTCGGCATCTACAAAATAATAAAAAGTATATAATCCAAAAAACCTCCGATGCGTGTAATCTGAATAATAATATGGGTTGGAAAAGTGAGGAACAGAGACATGGGCTTTACCGTTATCTTTTAGTACTCTGACAATCTCTTTCATTATATTTTCAAAGTTCTCAATATGTTCAAAAACACTCCTGCAATGAATCTCGTCAACGGAATCATCCGGGAAAAAAGGAAGTCCGTTTTCCAGATCAGCCACTATATCAACGTTCGGCAAGTCAACTTTATCGACCCCGATTCTTCCATCTTTCTTTTTGGGACCACAGCCCAACTCGACAATTAAGCTTTTGCCGCTTTTAATCAAACTATCAATATTGGTCTTAATATTTGCATCCATCGTTTTACAAGGCCCCCACAATCAAATCGAGAAGGCGTTTTCCAATTTCATCAATATCAAAATTTTTCACCCTGGCCTGTCCTTCTTGACCCATTGTTTTTCTTAACTCAGCATTTTCAATCAACTTACTAATTTTGTCAATCCACTGTGAAGCATTTATTGCGTGAGATCCTGTAACACCGTCAGAAACATATTCCGCGTTCATCCCCACCGGAGAAGCAACAACAGGCAACTTTGCGGCTGCATATTGCAGGATTTTAAAGCCGCATTTGCCCCTTGTGAATCGGTCATCCGGAAGTGGGGCCAGACCAATGTCGCTGTTTATTAAATCGGCCCCTTCAGTATCTTTATGCCATTGATGTTTTTCTACCTTCATGTTTTGCAGGTCAAAGAAATCATCACATATTATTCTCAATATAGCATTGTCAAAACGCGAGCCAATTTCTTCAAGGGCTGGTTTGATTTCGGCGAGATACTTAAGTGTGCTTTTGCTGCCTATCCAAACAAGGCGAATCTTGCCGTCGTTTTTGGCTCTCCTTTCCGTCCTGTATGCTTTTATGTCCAGGCCTGTAGGTAAAACTTCAACTCTGGGATTGAATTTCTGTGCGTGTTCTGCAAGATAGGGATTACCTGCAATTACTAAATCGGCAAGTTCAACAGACCTGCGGAAACGCCTTTTCCGGGACCAATAATTGCATTCTGGTTTCCTGTCGCTGTACATCAAAGCATCGTCAAAATCATATATAATTTTTCGACTATGTCGGTGCAGCCAGAAGGCATCAAAAAAATTCAGTATTTTGCGGTGAAGGAAAACACCGTCGAAATCCGCTGCTTTCTGAAAAAGTTTTCGACGTGCCAATGTCCCGGACGGCAATTTAGCAATTACACAATCTATATCGTTAGCTTGCAGAATATCAAGATAAACCACAATCCGCAGTCTGAAACTCGCCCGATTAGGGTTATTTGTCAGGATGAGTAAATTCACTATTCAAACCTGTAGAATTTATATGCGTGTTTATTAGATGGGTTTTTTTCGATGCTTACGTGACAGTTCAGCTTTACAATAATAATAAATGTATTCCTTCATTTCCTGGTTTTTATTGATGTGGTTTCATTAGCTCACACAATATAATCTCGTATTGTTATCCATCAAGAGAATCATCTAACAGAGTAACTTTGACGATCTCTAAGGATCCTCTCCCTGATTTAGCGGTTTTTGTACATTGATTCGTAATATTTCTGGTATTCGCCGGAGACGACGTTTGCGAGCCAATCAGTATTCTTTAGGTACCAGTCGATGGTTCTGTTGATACCTTTTTCGAAGCTTACAGACGGCTGCCAGTCAAGCTCGTTGATTATCCTGCTTGCATCGATGGCGTATCTCCTGTCGTGTCCCGGCCTGTCGGTTACGTGCTTTATCAGCGATTTCGGTTTGCCCAGACGGTTGAGTATCAGATCGATGACTTCCAGATTTGCTTTCTCGTTGCAGCCGCCAATGTTGTAAATCACGCCGGGCGGAGCTTTTTGCAGCACCTGCCAGATCGCCGTGCAATGATCATACGCAAACAACCAGTCCCGCACATATAATCCATCGCCATAAACCGGCAGCTCCTTATCGTTGATGGCATTGTTAATCATCAGGGGGATCAGTTTCTCCGGGAACTGGTATGGGCCGTAGTTGTTCGAACAGCGGGTAATGTTATATTTCAGGCCCCATGTATGCCCGAACGCCCTGACGAGGTGGTCTGCCGCGGCCTTGCTCGCTGAGTACGGCGAATTCGGACTCAGCGGCGTTTCTTCCGTGAATTTTCCTTCCGAACCAAGTGCTCCGTATACTTCATCGGTAGAGATTTGGATGAATCGTTCCAGCTTCTTATCGCGGGCTGCTCCGAGCAATGTGAGTGTGCCGGTAACATTGGCTTCGATGAAGATTTTCGGCTCGGTGATAGAACGGTCCACGTGGCTCTCGGCGGCAAAATTGATTATCGCATCGATATTGTGTTCGTCGATGATTTTTTCAACCAGTGCGCCGTCACATATATCACCTTTTATAAATTTGTGATTTTTATGCTCTAAGAATTCGGCAAGGTTTTCAAGATTGCCGGCGTAAGTGAGCTTGTCGAGGTTGACTACAAAGCAATCGGGATGTTCACTGAGCACCATCCGCACAAAGTTGCTGCCTATAAATCCTGCACCGCCTGTAACCAGAATTCTTTTCATAACTGCCTTAAAAAAAGTTCCAATGGAGCCTGCCAGTGCTCGATCGGCTCATCGAGCAACCGCATGATTTTACTGCAATCGAAGCGGCTATTCAAGGGTCTTGTCGCGGGGCTTTGAAAATCGCTGGTTTTGCACGGCAGCAGATTGACATCCATCGAAAGTTTGTCCAATATGAATTCCGCCATGCCGTACCGGGTGACGTAGCCGGCGCTTGCAAAATGATATATGCCCTTGGGTTTTTTTCGCAGCAATTCGCAGATGACCCTGGCCGCTTTAATTGTCGCCGTCGGCGAACCTGTCTGGTCGTCAACGACCTTCAGCGTATCCTGTGATTTTGCACGCTGGATTAGCTTAGTTACGAAATTATTGCCGGCCGAGCCGTAGGTCCACTCCACACGAACGATGCAATGCTCACAGCCGCTGCGGGCAAGCAGTTGCTCTCCCGCCAGCTTGGTTTTGCCGTAAGTGTTTATGGGATTTGGATGGTCGGTCTCGACGTAGGGTTTATCGCCGCACCCGTCAAAGACGAAATCGGTACTGATATGAAGAACCCATTTGCCGGCTTGCCGAGCAAGAGCACCGAGCCGCCCTGCCGCCTCGGCGTTGACCCGGTATGCCAGTTCAGCCTGACTTTCGGCTCCATCGACATTCGTATAGGCGGCACAATTTACGATAATTTCGGCGCCGGCAACGGCCTGCTGCAAGTGGTCTGTGTTGGTGATATCAAACTCCGGCAGGTCGAGGACGATCGGATCAAATCCCCGCTTCCGGCAGATCTGAACTAAATCGGAGCCAAGCATCCCCCTGCCGCCCAAAACAGCAATCCTGGTGTCTTCAGCCGCCATTAGATTCTCCCGAATTGCGGCAGATTTTCAGGCCGGAGGTCTTTGAGTCTGGGATAGACCGCATCTTTGGACGACAGCATCGGCTGGGCTGTAGGCCATTCGATTCCGATGTCCGGGTCGTTCCAGATGATTCCGTGTTCGGTCGCCGGATTGTAGAAATCTGTGCACTTGTATGAAAAAAGTGCCGCCTCGCTCGTTACACAATATCCGTGAGCGAAGCCCGGCGGGACATACATCTGCCTGTGGTTTGACTCGGAAAGGACCTCACCGACCCACTGACCGTAAGTCGGAGAGCCGGCGCGAATATCGACGACAACATCCACGACCTCGCCCGATAAGACCTGAATCAGCTTGCCTTGTGATTGAGGGTATTGGAAATGCAAACCTCGCAGAATCTCCTTTTTTGAGAATGAAATGTTATCCTGCACAAAAGGACCAGGGATGCCGGCCTGCTCGTAACGCGTGCTGTTCCATGTTTCTAAAAAGTATCCTCTGTCGTCGAGGAATACTTTCGGCTCCAATATGAGCACTCCGGGAAGATTTGTCTCTTTAATATTCATTTTATATCAGGCTGCCGTTTCTTATCAGGCAGGCGGCTCCTTTGCAACCAATTCGTTGGCTCTGTTGAGCGATTCGAAAGTACCGGCGTCCGTCCACCAGCCGTCGATGATGTCATGAGCCAGTTGATCCTTTACTATATAAGCCTGGTTCACATGAGTAATTTCCAATTCGCCGCGACCTGACGGCTGGAGCATTCTTATTATGTCGAAGACGGCGGCGTCGTAGAAATAAATGCCGGTCACGGCGTAATCCGACTTGGGCTGCTCAGGTTTTTCTTCGATGCCGATAATCCTGCCTTCGGAAAGCTCGGCAACACCGAAACGCTGCGGATACTGTACTTGCTTTAGTAGTATTCTGGCGCCGGCCTGCTGGGCGATGAATTTGTCGGCATAGCTTTTTAGATTTGCGTGGAAGATATTATCGCCGAGGATGACGGCGATGGGGTGACCGTCTGCGAAATTCTCCGCCAATGCCAGGGCCTGTGCGATTCCGCCGGCCTCATCCTGAACCTTGTACGTGAATCGGCAGCCGAAGTTTCTTCCGGAACCCAATAAGCTGACCACGTCGCCCATATGCTCGACGCCGGTCACAATCAGGATTTCTTCAATGCCAATAGCAATAAGCTTTTCAATAGGGTAAAAAATCATCGGCTTTTGCCCCACAGGCAGCAAGTGCTTGTTTGTAACCTTTGTCAGCGGCATAAGCCGTGAGCCTGTTCCCCCGGCGAGAATTATGCCTCTCAAGTCCATATTAACCTCACTATTCTCAAGTAATTGCTTTTGTTGCTCCCGTAGTGAAACCGCCATCGACTAAAATTATCTGGCCTGTAATATATGCCGATGCGTCCGACGCCAGAAAGATAACCGTGCCGTCAAGGTCGTTTGGCAGACCCGGGCGATTTAGAGGTATGCGGCTCTTGATATTATCCACCCACTGCTTGTTCTCGTACAGAGCCGCGTTTTGTGCTGTTTTGAACCAGCCCGGGGCCAGAACGTTGACAGTGATTCCGTATTTGCCCCATTCTGCGGCAAGACTCCTGGTCATCATCAGCACTCCTCCCCTGCTGGCTGTATAGGGCGCTATTCCCTCCATGCCGAAGACGCACGTGCACGAACCCATATTTATTATTCTGCCGTAGTTGCGTTTTATCATCTCCTTTGCGACGGCCTGAGCGCAGAAAAAGTTGCCCTTGAGATTGGTATCGAGGACGGTGTCCCAGTCCTCCCAGGAGAAATCGGCGCTTGGGCTTCGGATATTTAAGCCGGCATTGTTGACCAGAATGTCAATCTTGCCGTACTCTTCGATGGCCGTCCGGACCATATTCTCGATATCGCTCTGCGAGAGCACGTCCACCTGTACGGCCAACGCCTTTCTTCCGAGAGATTCGATTTCCTGCCTGAATTCGGTCAGGCTCGATAATTTCCGGCTGGTAATCACCAAATCGGCGCCCGCTTTGGCAAGTGCCCTGCCGAAATACTGGCCGAGGCCCCTGCTGGCCCCTGTTACAATCGCAACTTTGCCGGAAAGGTCAAACAAATCCTGCATCTTCGATTCCTCTGTCTTATGGTTCCAAAACGATTTTCAACAAGTTCTCCTCGGCCTTGAGCAATCGGTCGAAAGCATCCGGCCCTTCCTCCAGCGGTAAGACATCGCTTATCAACGGTTCAACGTTGATTTTTCCCGAAGCGACGAGCTCTATACAATCGCGGAATTCACCGGAACTTGCGTATGAGCCGGTGAAAGTATGTTCTCTGGCAACTAATTGCTGCAAGTCGAATTCGGCTTTCTTTTCCAGATTGCCGACGGCGACAACGTGTCCGCCCATTCTTGTTATGGAGACGGCATCTGCGAAAGTCTTTGCATAACCGACCGCTTCGAGGGTGACGTTGGCTCCTTTGCCTTCTGTTTCCTGCAGAACCGCCTCGGACAGATTTGACTTGAGCGGGTTAATGAGCTTGTCGGCCCCGAGATTCTTCGCCAGATCCAGCCGGAATTCGTTTATATCAACCGCGATGACTTTGGCGGCGCCCCGCAGCCTTGCCCCTTGCAGGATGAAAAGACCGATAGTTCCTGCTCCGATTACAACTACGGTATCGTTGTTAGATATAGGCGCCCTGTTGGCCGCGTGAGTGCCGATTGATGCCGGTTCCAAAAGGGCCGCGTGGACGAACGACAATTCATCCGGAATTTTCGAGACAATCCACGAGGGCACGGCAACATATTCTGCAAAAGCTCCGTGTCTTTTGAACGCCGGAACTGAAACGCCTAACACTTGCCGCTTGTCGCAGCGATTGATGCGGCCCGAGAGGCAGGCCTCGCACTTGTTGCAATAAACGGTCGAATCGAAGCAGACCCTGTCGCCCTTCTTAAAACCGCTCACATTTTTACCGAGCCCTTCGACGATGCCGGCCGCCTCATGGCCCATGATCAGAGGCGGAATTCTCCTGCCGGTCTTGCCGGTAAAGCCGTGAACGTCCGAGCCGCAGATTCCACAGGCCTTGATGCGAATCAGCACATCATCGTCGCCGGCCACCGGATCGGGGAAGTCCGAATATTCGAATGAATATGGTTTCGTATAAATCAAAGCCTTCAATTAAGTCCTCCGTTGAATAATACCAAAATTAACTAAAAGCACGTAAAACTCGGCCTGATTTTAACTTGTGGTCAGCGGTCTGTCCACTTTCTTTTGGAGCTGCCGGCCCGGTCAATCAGACAAAGTCACATTCCTGCCGGTTTCTCCAGGCTCGAAAAAGTGAATTCTCTCAGGATCAATGTACATTTTCACTGCATCGCCGGCCTGAAGCTTTGTGTGAGGGTCGATACCGGCGATGAATTTCTGTCCGGTGGGATGAGTCAGGTATATATCCGTCCTGTTACCGACCGGCTCAATGAAGTTGACTGTTGCGGAAATGGCATTATCGCTCTGTCCGGGAAATTGCTGCGGCGAGATATTCTCCGGTCTTACTCCCAGGACCATCTGCTTGTCATAATAATCTCGTAATACGGTTCTCAAACGTTGCGGCAGCCTGAGGGCATCATTGCCGATTGCAAAATACGCCGAATCGTTTTTGAGTTTTAGACCGCCTGCGAAGAAGTTCATCGGAGGTGTGCCGAGAAAGCCCGCTACGAATCTATTAACCGGCTGCTCATAGACCTCCATTGGGCCGGCTGTCTGCTGTATTTCGCCGTCACGCACTACGCAAATCCTCTCGCCCAGGCTCATCGCTTCGGCCTGGTCATGGGTGACATAAATGGTTGTTGTTCCAAATCTCTGGTGCAGGCTTTTCAGCTCCGCGCGGGTGGTCAGACGCAGCCCGGCGTCGAGATTGCTCAATGGCTCGTCGAACAGGAACACTCTGGGGCTGCGAACGATAGCTCTGCCGAGAGCCACCCGCTGCCGCTGGCCGCCGGACAGGGCTTCGGGTTTTCGTCGCAGCAGATGCTCAATACCCAGTAGTTTTGCAGTTTCTTTAATGCGTTTTTTTATTTCCGCTCTGGAGACGTTTCGCATTTTCAGGGCAAATGCCATGTTATGATAGGCGTTCATGTGAGGATACAAGGCGTAGTTCTGGAAAACCATGGCGACGTCGCGGTCTCTCGGAGGAACGTCATTGGCAAGACTATCGCCGATATAAATATTGCCGGAGGTCATTTCTTCCAGACCGGCGATCATTCTTAATGTTGTGGTTTTTCCGCAGCCGCTCGGTCCGACAATGACCATGAACTCGCCGTCGGAAACGTCCAGATTGAAATTACGGACCGCGTGTAAGGGCGGTTCGCAAACCGCCCCTGCGTAAATCTTGGTGACATTTTCCAATAAAATCCGGGCCATGCTTTTCGTCTCAAGAACGATCAAAAGATATTTCGCCGGAACCGATGCTTCGCGCGCCAGGCAAAAAGAAAGCCTATCAGAATATAGCCAACCATACAAGCCGACATCCAAATCGTCGAGTTCGCCGCGTCCAGAGTACCTTGTCCGGGCCAATAATAGCTTCCCGTCTTCTCCGGTTTTCCGCCGGCGGTAGCTATCATGATATTTCCGATGTGGACAAAAGGATTCGTATCTATGTAGGCCTCGGCCAGTTCACGAGCGTCACGTGTCAGCGGAGTGTTGATCGAGGCGATTATGCCCATCAGCAGGGGCAATATGGCCCAGATTGTCGCAACGAGAGCGAAATTCATCAGAACCGCCGTGGTGGTGTGTTTGAAGCGGGAACTGAAATACAACCCGCTGCCGGATAGAAAAACTGCTATCCATGTCACCAAAATTCCTGTCTGGATAATTGCCAACGGGTGGATGAAACCTATAAGACTAAAGGCAATAATATGGCCGAAAAGCAGCAGCCATGCAGGAAAACACCGCCGCAGTGCCCCGACGAACTTGCCGAGCAGGATATCTTTGTCATCCAGAGGCGTTGCAAGCAGCACCGGCCAGGAACGGGACTCTCTCTCGGTTGTGATACTCGTCGCCGGAAGGACGATCGTAAAGAGCATTCCCACTCCCAGGAAAATTACGGCGTATGCCGCATGGGTTCCTTCATCATCCAATACACGTGCTTTGGCGCAAAGGTAATACGTTCCGCTCAGCAGTATCAGGCCGATAAATGCGAAAATACAGGTACGGATTTTATGATGTCTGAATATTGGGGATCTTAGCTCTTTCCAGATGATGGGAGGACCGACAACGCGTCTGATCGCCCCGGTGAAAACCTGCTGGTCGACTCCGGCTGCCTTTGCGGCACGACGAGAGCGGCGCTTGCCGGCCGAGCGGTCCAATTGCCCCGTGGCCTGGCGCAGCGCTACTTTGCGGACTATAACCATCGAGATAAATAACAGAAGTGCGGATGCAGCCAGCATGATACTGCAGTGCAAAGGCCATGAGTAAAAGGTAAGGGCCGCCGCCGAGCGCGGGTCGACCATTGCGATTGTATTGATAAACATGCTGCAGTAGGGATTTGGCAGAAAAATTACGGTAAATATACTTCTCTCCGATATCGAAGGATTCATTATGTCCCAGATAGCATAAAGCCCGAGGGGCAGCAGTGCGAAGATCGAGACTATTGTTACGATAGTCACAATAATTACAACATAGGTTCTTCGACTGAATATAGAAAAGAACAAGCTGAGCGAGCCGACAAAAATGACGGTCGTCAGAGTGATACAAAGGCTCGATATGACGTAATTCCAGGGCACGCCGCCCATAACGCGGATTATGGCCAGCAACGGCAGACTGATTGCCAGCAGTAAAACCAATTGCAGCAGCTTGCTGAGAAGTTTTCCCATGACAATCTGAAAGCTGTTAATCGGTGTAGTCATCAGCAGGCCGAGGGTGCGGTGATAGATTTCGTCGCTGATGGAGTTGCTGAGCAAAATCACGGCGAGGAACTGTGTAGCACAATACTGGAACCAAACTATGTAAATGACGATAGATTTTCCGGCCTCGGCCATTCGGGAGATTCGATATACAGCCGAACCGCTTTGTCCCATCGCCTCAATCCAGACCAGAACCAAAAAGGCGGTCAGCAAGGCTACATAAGCGAAGCGAAGAACATAATTTCTGCGTCGCCGGCTGGAAACTCGAAGCTCCTTATCGAAAATGGGCCCGGTCAGCCGGAACGGGCTTAGGAATCTCGCCACAAAATTGGTCAAATCGATAATCATTATCACAGAAGACACACTCAAAAGACATTGCGGCGGAACCGGCACTTGGCGCGACAACCAAAGAGAACGCCGGCAGATGTATATATCAGCATATAGATCAGCACAAGGCCGGTCGTCGGCCAGACCTTGCGCCATGAACTGTCGGGCCAGTTGAAGTTGAGATTCGAGAGACCTGCTCGAGCATTGAAGCTTCCGCCGGCTCCGTCCATCAGTATGGTAATTTGGGCTGCTGGATTGGCCGACACCAAATCATCAATGACATCGTAATCGTGAATAAAAACGGAAACTAACCCGAGTACGGAGGGTAAAACGACCCAGAGAAACAGAGCCAGTCCGAAGCTGGCGATAACCGCCGAGGTGGTCCGCTTAAAGCGAGCGCTGAAATAGAGACCGGCGCCTGTGAGAAACACAACCAGCCCTGTTACAAATATAGGCATATAAAAAAAAGCTATCGGATGGATGTATCTCATGCAGATAAAAAGGAAAATATGGCCGGCCATAAGCAGCCAGATGGGAAGGCATCGGCGAAATACACCTATAGCCTTGCCCAGAAGAATATGCCAGTCGTCCATGGACGTAGCCAGCAGGATCGGCCATGACCGAGTCTCCTTCTCCGAAGTGATACTCGTGGCCGAAAGAATTATTGTAAAAACCGAGCCGATCACAGTGAACATCAGCATATAGCATGTTTGGGTGAAGGACTCATCCAGATAGTTTTCGTTGATACCTGCCCAATAAGTGATCAACAGAGCAATAATTGCGACGGCCAATCCAATGATGCTGTTTCTGCCCTCGGCGCCCTGGATCATAGGAGCCCTAAGCTCTCTCCAGAGAACGGGTGAGCCTGTAACTCGCCTGATGACGCCGGGCAGCTCCTTTTGTTTGGCGTGCCGGTGTGAGGGCTTCTTCGACTTCTTGGCGCGCATGCGATTTGGGAACGATTCGATCTGACCGACAGCCTGTCGCAGGGCCACTTTGCGCACGACCTTGACAGACATGGCGATTAGCAGAGCCGATGCGCCTAACATCAGCATGCAGTGCAGGGGCCAATAGAAGATCGAGACTCCGGTCAGCGCAGCAGGTAACATAGCCGCCGCGGTGGGTGATATCATCATTGCAGTATTTATGGACATTGCTCCGAAAGGATTAACGTGAAGAAGAGCTATCAATAGCGGAAGCACAGTTGCCGGATTCCTGAACAAGGTGGCAGATAACCACCGGGGACTTAAAAGGGCGGGGGTAATTATCGGGATAAAGAAAAAAAGAACGCCGAGAGTCACGACGGTTTTGATGATGACGACATAGGCCCGCCGGTTGTTGATTGAAAAAAACAGGCTGAGTGTGCCGGCGAAGATAACTGCTGTGAGTGTTATAAACAGGCTGGACAGAACATAATTCCACGGCACGCCGCCGAAAATACGAACAATCGCCAGCAGCGGCAGGCTGATTGCCAGCAGCAGGATAATCTGCAAAAGCTTGCTGAAGAGTTTACCCATTACGATTTGAAAGCTGCCAATGGGCGTTGTCATCAGCAGGCCGAGCGTGCGGTGATAGATTTCATCGCTGATGGATGTGCTGAGCATTATCACCGCGATTATCTGGGTGGCAAAGAACTGAAACATGACGATAGTAGTGACAATAGTCTTGCCGGCGAGCGCCATCCGGGATTTCTGATATGCCGACGACCCCTCGGATTTGACCACACTCAGCCAGACGATAGCGATGAAGAATGTCAGCAGGATGACATAAATCAGCCGCAGTGTGTAGTTTCTTCTTCGCCGGCTCGATACGCGAAGCTCCTTATCGAATATCGGCCCGGTCAGCCAGGAAAAACTCAAAAAGCGTGAAACAGAATTTATTGAAATACTACTCATATCCATCCAGAATTATCAGAAAATGTCGCGTCTCAACCGGCGCCGGGCACACCGTGCAAGAGACAGGCCGGTTGCCCCAATTGTCAAGCTGCGAACAATTGTTACGCCAAAGTACAACCACTGCCCCCCACGACGAAACACAGCCGTATAGAAAAAACGATTCAAGGGATTGAACGCGCCACAGAAAAGAAATGTTATCGCAAGGTACAAGCCAATTGTGGCGGCGACCGCTGAAGTGGTAGTTCTGAAACGAGTTCCGAAATACAAGCCGCTACCTATCACAAACAGGACAGAGGATGCAAGAGACAGCAGCATGTTGTGGGCAATAGTGGGTATGCTCTTTATGCCTGCCATCTTAAAGAATGTGATGGAAAACAGAATGAAATACATTAGCAGCAACGGAACATTTCGTCTGAATGCCGCAATTGCCTTTCCTCGAACAATGTCTTTGTCCTCCAGGGGCGTGGCCAGCAACACGGGCCAGGTGCGGGCCTCCTTCTCGATAGTTATACCTCCGGCAGAGAATATTGCCATCCGAACCAGGGCAACCAGGTAAAAGGCGGATATGAAATACCCCGAAAGAAAAAAGTTCCTCCCGCTACTGAGCAGCAGCAGGACGGCGGCAATAAGAAAAGCACCGATTAACAGAACAAACATCGCGGCCTCTCCTTTGCTGCGCCCGATGAAACCTTTACGCATCTCCTTCCAGATGATTGGCGGGCCTGTGACCGGTATAATAGAGCTGTCCGGGTATAGGGAGCCCGCTTTGTAGAAAATGCGAGTGAGTGTTCGTTCCAAAACCCCAGCGGACCATAGCTTTGCTGTCGAACTGAACGTGCTGACCGGAGCAGCTTTTCGCACGCGCCAGACTGCTAAGGCAATCAAAACGGCCGTGACGGCCAACATAAGCAGGCAGTGCAGGGGCCAGGAAAAGAAGCTCGGGACTCCGCTTCGAATGAACATTGCACTTGAGGCCGCGTATGCCACGAAAGGATTCGTCAGGGCCAGCAGCGATTGTGTCACCTGCCTGTCAAATATGAACATCCCCTTAACCGCAAGCATATTGAATAGCCCGGGCAGCGCGCCGAAGAACACCATGTAAACCATGACGGTTACAAGAATGACCGTATAAGCATGGCGATAGGTAATCGACATCAACAGGCTCAAGGCGCCCGCGAGAAGAGTTGCGGTCAAAGTAATGCAGACGCTCGATGCCACGTAATCCCACGGCACACCCCCGAAGACCCGGATAATTGCCAATAGCGGCAAACTTATCGCCAGCAGTAACACCAATTGCAAAAGCTTGCTCATGAGCTTGCCTGTGACTATCTGGAAGCTGCTGATGGGCGTTGTCATAAGGACGGCCAGTGTGCCGGTGTGGATTTCATCGCTGACCGAAGAGCTGAGCATTACGATAGCGATTAGCTGAGCGGCAATAAATTGAAACCAGACAATAGTGGTAATTATCTGCCTGCCGGCCGACGACAATCTCGAAATTTGATAAACGGCCGAACCGGAACTGCGTATGCCGAGGGTAGAGTACCATATTGACAAGATGAAAATACTTAACAACAGGATATAGGCGAAGCGGAGGAAGTAGTTTCTTCTCCTCCGGCTGGAGACACGCAGCTCCTTGTCGAAGATAGGCCCGAAGAGGCGGACCGGGTCGAACAAGTCTGAAAACGTGCTGGCCAATGCCGTCGTCATAGGAGCCTCTTTTGCTGCTCATTATCTGAAGTTGAGTTCATCTTATCGCTGCCTGTGTGCTCAGTGGACCATGCCTTTGGTTAACTGCAGGAATGCATCGTCGAGTTTCAGCCGTTCGGGCTGGATGGAGATAATATCCAAACCTGCGTTAACCAGCGTCCGTGCGACGATGCCGTTGGCATCCTTGCCCTCGTGGAAAGTTACGGCAATCTCGTCGCCGAGTGCCTGGACCTGGCGGACCTGGGGCAGAGCAGAGAGCAGCTCGATAGCTTTGTCCTGATGGTCGGCCACACTGACCCTGACTTTGCTCTCGATTCCGAGCCGGGGGCGAATTTCTTCCATCGTGCCGCTGAAGACAAGCCGGCCGTGCTCGATAATGCCGACGTGGTCGCAAATCTCTTCGAGTTCGCTGAGAATGTGGCTGGAGATCATGATGGTTTTGCCCATGCGCTTGAGTTCGCGCAGCAGCTCTCTTATTTCGATTCGGGCGCGGGGATCGAGCCCGCTTGCCGGCTCGTCGAGTATCAGCACCTTCGGATCGTGTATCAGGACGCGTGCCAGGCCGAGCCGCTGCTGCATGCCTCGGGAAAGGCTGTCTACGGTGGCGCTCTTCTTGGATTCAAGGTCGGTCAATTCGAGCACGCCTTCAACGATGGATTTACGCTTCTTACGCTCTATGCCGAACGCCGCGGCGAAGAATTCGAGATACTCGAACACTTTCAGGTCATCGTACACACCCATAAAATCGGGCATGTATCCGACGAGCCTGCGGACCTTTTTGCCGTCTTTAGTGACGTTCAGCCCGTTGATAAAGGCGCTGCCCCCGGTCGGCTCCAGGAGCGTTACCAATATCCTCATAGTGGTCGTTTTCCCGGCACCGTTTGGACCGATGAAGCCGAATATGTCACCGTCCTTAATGGTCAAATTCAGATCGTCGACGGCGGTTAGATTGCCATAGTTCTTAGTCAGATTTTTAGTTTCGATCATTTCTGGGTTTCCTCTTCCTGCTCTTTCGGAAAAACGACAAGCCGAGCCAACTGTATGTGATTGCGTTTATATTTGTGATCCTTGAGGCCGAACGATACGGGAGCCTGGTCGTACTCAACGGAGACGACAGCGGCTCCGCGGGCAAGATACGCGCTCATCGCTTGAGTGCGCTGCAGGCATCCCTGGGCGAAAAACGCATCCTCCTTTTTGAAATTGAGATTGGACCGGCCCCGGCGAGAGTAATATTCTTCATAACGTTCTGAGCCGTAGTCGTCCCATATCCCCATTCTGTGGGACTGGCTGCGGAACTGCCTGCTTTCGCCGGCCGGGACGGAGTCGAATGTGATGCCGCGATTGTTGCTCAGGAGGACACGGCCGTTTAGAATCGGGGACTCGGATTCATTTACGATGTTAATAACAATCTCATCGCCCTGAGGCTGCACTTCGGCATCGAACGGCATCTTCTGCAGTGACGATTCGTTGAGCAGGCACTGGACATCCCATATATTGACCGGAATGGAATAGGGCAGATTTCCGCCGTCATGCTGAAAGCAATAAATTCTTCTTCCGCCGACTTCTGTGTTTCGTTGCCGGATGGATTCCTGGGTGGGAGCGATGCCGGACCACCACTGATTGGGCTGCAGGTTTTCGAGCTGGTAGTCGTCGCTGGAAGGAGCGAACAGCCCGCAATAATCGGTGGACCAGGCGTGGCTGCTGTTTTCTATTCCGTCCAGGACGGATACGACCCTCAATTCCATGTCACCGGCCCGCAGGGCCTGCACGCCGTAATAAGCGCCGACGGTAAACAGAATGATCCAGAACGCACAGGTCAGCCAGGTCAGAGGAAGGCGATCCATCCGTTTGAGCAGTTTGTAGTCAATGGGGCCTAACAGAACAGCCAGGGTAATCAGTAAAAGTATCACCCACCAGATGCTCAAAGGCCGGATCCCCTGGTACAGGAATTCCATAACCGCGTTGTTTGCAGCATGTGCCCAGCCGATTTCGAAACGATTTCTATTGCCGGGCCTGCCCGTTGCGATTTCAGCGTCTGAGGCGGATTGAATAGTCCTGCTGACCTGGTTTGACCGGATTCCGCCGGCAGTTGTGCCGAAGGGCGGAGAATCGCCATATTCCAGGACCTCCTTAATACAGTAGATCCAGAACGAAGCCGATTTTTCACGCTGCCTGTCTGTCATTGTGGCCGGATCAAAGGCTAATACTCCAACGCGTCCGAAGCCTGCGTATCCCGTCGCGAAAAGGCATTCGCCGGCATCGTTGGTTTCGACTTTGTGAAAGTTTGCATCAGATTTCGGCACCAGTGTCCAGCCGGTCACCGTTTCCGGCTCGCCGCCGATCAAACCCAATTTTTCGAGTATCTCCGGAGGGACGGTCATTTGTTTGACGTCCTGCAATTCAAGAGGTAATAGCTGAGCGATCGGATTTGCGGGAGCCAGAGGATGGCTCCCCGGTATGAGCAGCAATTTGCCGCCGTTGGAGACCCATTGGGCAATCGCATTTAACTGCTGCCGGTTAAAGAGGTTCCAGTCCGGGTCGTAAAGGATAAGCAGGTCCAGAGGGACAAAGCCGGTCCAGTCCCAGGGGACCATTCGCGGCAGCTTATCTCCCACGCGCACCTCACCCTGCCCCCTGTGAGACAGGCATTTGGATTGTTTTGGCAAACGCAGCAGGCCGAATTTCCTGTTGCCTACAAGCCCGATCAGCAGATCGTTTTCGTTCACGACCGTTATGAAACGGCTTTCCGTCTCCATGCCCCATAGCTCGTAGTCCTGAGACCATTGTGTTCGCCCGCGGTCTTTGTCGACAAGCCTCACGCTGCACTTGTCGGCGGTAAACGCGAACTTGGTGACCAGCGGCAAATGTAGTGGTATATCCGGAGTCAGCACAAACTCGTAATTAACGTTCATCGTATTCAGCCCGTCCTGCTGGGCGGAGACGGTTATAAGGCCGGCAAAAGGTTCGGTAAGAGTGCTGCTTATTCCGATTTCAACCGGCGTCCATTCCATTGGACGATAGTAACCGCCCCAGCCGCAGAAAAAATCGACGTTGAACGGATCTTCATCTTCTTCGGCGGCAGCCGCGATGGCCAAAACCGGAAACGCTAATAAAACAAGCAAAACGCGTAACATTTGTAACCCTCGCTGAATGCTAAGTTTATGTGCTAAATTCGAACCTTGCGATTATATATAATCCACTCCAGACACACAAGGACTAAAGCCAGACCTACAAGAAACGGCCACAGCGGAAGATTTGCCCGGCTAAGGCCGCTCTCCTCGGCCTGTACCGGCTGGCCCGAAAGAACAATCTCACGCTGCGGTTCAATATTGCTTTCCTTCGGATCGAGCAAATTTACGGCAAAGAATTTAGCCGGCTGCTCGCCGATGCTCAGGCGATACGTGCCGGCCCTGCCGGTCCCGGGGAAGCGAAGAGAGCCCGAAGCGCTGGACCTGATTTCGGTGCCGGAAAAATCAGGCCCGTCGATTTGAGCTGTCATTTGGCCATCGAGACCCTCGACAACAATCGGCTCGCCGACCTTTAAGTTCATCTCCTGGCTGCCTCCGAGCTGCATACCTAAAAAGCCGGCGGCGTTATAACAGAAAAGAACGAAACCCGGTTCGAACGGCCAGTTGCTTTGCAGCACGTCGAAGCCGGCGAGCAGCAGCACGCTGCCGTTTCGCCGCACAAGGGCAATGGCCGGCGTCTCATTGAACTCGGCCAGAACATCCGCATCACGGGGCAGTATCATCCTGTGGCACTTGGCGACAAACAGGTTCGTCATATCGACGTATTTCAGAACCGGGTGCTTCGTCCTCCAATCGACGATGACCTGGTTTTCGAGCTCTTCGGGAGACGATACGTCGATACCGTCAGGCGGCCGGCCGAAAACGAGATAGCGGCATTTGGGCAGCGCCCGTGGAACGTGATTATCAAGCACAATCATATCATAGCGTTGTTCGACGCTTAGATCATTTTGGTCCGTTGCATCGAATTGTGCCGGGCTTTGAAGCTCGAGCTTGGCCAGCGGGCAAGCCTGCAATGCCGATTCGAGCACCTTGTTTCCGCCGGTCACGAGCAGGACCGACAGTTTCTTCGGGGGTGACAGAATGGCCCATGCGGCGTCATCACAGCTAAAGCAGTCCGGTTGCTGAGATGATTCATCGGAACCCTGCAACTTTCTGACCTCGAGTACTCCGGCCTCGGCATACGATAGAGAAAAATCCACCGCTAACTTGCCGGGCCGGACGGCTTCCGACGATTCATCAGTCTTTCGCGGCGGAACTGTCACCGACCTGACCGCACGCACATCGTCATTGATACTAAGCTGCACATCGCAGGTTATCGGCGCAGCACCGTAATTGGCCAGGGTAGCGAAAACATTTACCTCTTCGGGATTCTCGTAGGACCTTCGGGCCTGCATGGCTATTACGGCGACGTTCTGCTGCGATTCGCCCGTGCAGTGAAAAGTCAGCTCATCGGGCCCGACCACTAACTGATCCAGGTCGCGAATTTGCCCGTCGCTGAACAGTACGAGCTGGGCCGGTTCTTCGGCGCTCATGTAGTCGGCTTCGACGCCGGGCGACTGCGCGAAGGCGCGGGCCACGACAATCGCCTCGGCCAGTGACGAGACGCCGTCACTTGGTGTGACCGCTTCAATGGCCCGGTTCAACTGCTTCTTGTCGGATGTAAAATTGCACATAACCTTGGCACGGTTGTCGAAGGCGATGACCATTGTCTGGTCAGACTTGTCCTTCAATGAATAGAAAGCTTTGCTTCGCAGCGACTCGACGAATACTTTGGCCTGCTCTTTAGCGGCCTCCAGACGGCTCGGCTTGACGTCCGTCGCGTTCATGCTGGCGGATCGATCGATCAATAACACATATCGGCGTGCCGGGCCTGCAATCAGCGAAAGAATCGGCCCGGCCAGCGCAAGCAGTATGGCCAGCAACACCAGTAATTGCAGCAACAGCAGGATATTGCGCCTGAGCCTTTGAAATGGAGCATTGACCTGCAAGTCCTGAACCGCCCGTTTCCAGAGCAGCGTGCTCGAAACAATTTGCTCGCGCCGTTTGAGCTTGAGAAAATACAGCAGCAGCAATAGCGGCACGGAAACCGCAGCGGCATAAAGAGCTGTCATGGGTGTAAGCCATTCCATAAATTTCTGTAGGGGCAACCCAGCGTGGTTGCCCTGACCCTTTATTTGTATTATCGTTATCCGGGCGGCCACATGGGGCCGCCCCTACGATGTCGAATTCGGCCTTAACTAACGAAGCAGCCGAATCCGCCGTAAATAATTCAGCACGAGTGACTCCACCGAATCGGCCGAATTGGCCAGCACATAAACGGCGCCGCGGCTCGCGCAGAAATCCTTCAATTCGTTACAGTATGCAGTCAGATTGCGCTTATAGTACTTCGAGAGCGCGGAGCTGACGGTAATCTCGGCGGCGTCGGCATCTTCGATATCTATCAGCTTCAGCTCCCCGCTCATCTCGGGCGAAAGCTCCTGTGGGCAGAGCACCTGGATAGCGTATAAGTCGTATTGCCTGCCAATCAGCCGTCGCAGGCCCGAATCGTAACCTTCCTTAAACAGAAAATCGCTCAACACAATCATTACCCCCGAGCCGATGCGCCCGGCGGCTAACTGCCTGCACGCTTCGTCAAAATTCGAGAGACCGTCGCATTCGGCGGTCAAAAGGCATTCGGCCATGTTATTCAGGTAGTTGCGGCCCCGCATATTGGCAAGCTGAACCGTTACGCCGTCGGCGATAAAACTGATAGTGACCCGGTTGTTATTGACAAGGCTGACGTAGCCGAGAGCGGCGGTGAGCTTCTTGATAAAAAGCTCCTTCGAAGGCTCGCCAAAACTCATCGAAGCGCTCGCATCGGCAACGATATGGACGGTTAGGTCCTGCTCTTCGAGAAAAAGCTTCAGAAACAATTGTTCCAGCCGGCCGTAAACGTTCCAGTCCACAAACCGCAAGTCGTCGCCTGCGACGTACGGGCGATGGTCGGCGAATTCCACGCTCTGGCCGCGGCGCTTGGAACGCCGCTCGCCCTGGAGCTTGCCCTGCAGAATCTTACGGCTCATTACGTCGAGCGTGTCCAGCCGGCTCATAAAAACCGGATCGAGCAAATCCGTCAGTTTTTTTCGTCTAAGGGACATCAAGTTTCTGCTCCAGATTTTTCGGTGTGCCTGCCATGACCTTCTCGAGAAGCTCATCCGTTCTAATCCCTTCGGCCTGGCCTTCGAAATTCAGCAGAATCCGGTGCCGCAGAGCGGGCATTACGGAGGCCTCGATGTCGTCGAAACTTACGTGATAACGCTCGTCGAGCATCGCGCGGACCTTGCCCCCCAGAACGAGGGCCTGAACGCCGCGGGGCGAAGAGCCGAAACGAACGAAACGGTTTGTGACATCCGGCGCAAATTCCCCCTGCGGATGCGTGGCCAATACCAGGCGGATGGCGTAGTCCTGAACATGCTCGGCGATAACGACGTGCCGCACCAGATCCTGAGCATGTATAATCTGCTCGGCACCGGTGACATGTTCGGCCCTGGGATCTTCGCCTGTTGTCGTTCGGTCGATAATTGTACGAAGCTCCTCTCGATTGCTGTAAGGCACCAGTAACTTGAAGAAGAACCGGTCCAACTGTGCTTCGGGCAGAGGATAAGTGCCTTCCTGTTCGATGGGATTCTGCGTCGCAAGGACCATGAACGGCTCGGGCAGCTTGCGGATTTGTCCGCCGCTGGTGACCGAATGCTCCTGCATCGCTTCGAGCATGGCCGACTGGGTCTTGGGAGTGGCGCGGTTGACTTCATCGGCCAGAATAATCTGTCCGAAGATGGGGCCGGCCTGGTATTGAAACTGTCGCTTTCCGGTCGCCGCGTCTTCCATCACGATATTGGTGCCGATGATATCTGCGGGCATCAAATCAGGCGTGAACTGGATGCGCCGGAACTCCAGCGAAAAAACGTCGCTGAGCGTGCGCACCAGCAGCGTTTTGCCAAGACCGGGCACTCCTTCCAGCAGAACGTGCCCGCCGCAGAACAGGCAGATGAGCACATCTTCGATGATTGTCTCGTAGCCGACGATGACCTTGCCGACCTCGCGGCGTAACGAGTCGAACATCTTACGAAAGTCCCGGCATTGCTCCTGAACCTCTTTTTCCTTTTTTGACATTTCAATTATCTCCCAAGGATCTATTCATTATTTATTTCATTATCATCCTGCCTGTGTTCGGCAGCCTTGTGTTTTGCCCTGAGCAGCCTCTGAATATGCGAGCTGTCCTCGGTTGCCTCTGCTTTTTCCGGCACGGATTTCTCGGATTTCTTTTCCGCCTTTGTCTCGGCGCGCTTGACAGTCTCTGTAGTTGGCAGATCGCCCCGGTAATCTTCGCTGGCCTGATATCGCCGTGAAGCGCTCTGGTCCGCTTTGCGGGCCGAAAGCTGGTCGCGAAGTGTCTGCCTTCTGGCGCGGAGACGATCGAGGGTCTGGTCGGCCTTGCGTTCGATTTTTTTAAGGCGGACGAAAGATGCGGCCCGCCTTGCGATCGCGCGAACGTCAAGGATAACTCTGCGCGCCGCCACGTCCAGCAAAAACAGCGCCAGCCAGATAAGCATTAGCGGCCTTAGCAGCGGCATCTCGGTTTCGGGGAATTTCAGCCCGGCATAATCGAAGAGGTCGGCCTGATTGGGGTCGGAGCTCAGGATTCGGCCGCCGCTGATGTCACTTACTTCCGCCAGCAGCGGCGAGTTGTCGGTAAGGTCGCGAAACTCGGGCGCAAAAGGAATCGTCACGGTCGTGTGGGTGAAGTGCGTCGTCGTGTCTTCTGCGAGCTTCTTGTAGCGCAGGTTCACGATGTAGCTGCCGGAAGCGGCCGCCTGGAACTGGCCGTGATACTGGCCCGGCCCAATCTGCGTCAGCTCGAGAGCGCCGGTCGATACGTCCGGCGCGATGATTTGGCCCTCGATATTCGCGAACTGGATGAATTTGCCCTCGGCGTCGATAGCCTCGACGTTGATTGTCACCTGGCGGCCCTGCACGTCGGCGAAGACTTCGCAATCGGCCGACTGGGACGGTTTGGCCGCCCAGCGAACTGCCTGTTCCCAGAATCTCTCGAAACCGCTCCACTGCAGCCAGCTTGAGGCCCATCTGCTGTCCACCGAGCTGGTGAACGCAGCGCATCGGCCGAGCCCGGACTGACAGGTCGCAAGGATGGGGTCTGACTGGCCGCTGGTCAAAACTACCTGATTGAGACCACCCTTGGGCCCGGTCACTACGTAGCCGTCGAGGTTTGGCATGGCATCGGATATGCCCTTGACAATCTCGCTTAGAGAATAAGAAATCTGAGGAGTGAATGTCTCTTCGATAATCAAAGCGCGCCGGACGACCTGGGCCTCCTTGATAAATATCTGGGGCAACTGCTGGGGGTCCTTGACGTCATAGAAGCGGCCTCCCGTCGACTGGGCGACTCTCACCAGACTTTGTATGTCCATGGCCGAATGCGGAAAAATAGCTACGCCGGTGCATGTAATTCCGGCTTCTCTGCATTGAGCGAGCAATTGTGGGCTTGGCGCCTGTGGGTCCCCGTCGCTGATTACGATGACGTGTTTTTGAGCGGCGTCGCAGTCCTTTAGCTTGTCGTACGCGGCCTGCAGATGGTTGTGAAGGCTGGGCATGTCACCCATCTGCATTTGTTCGATCGCGGCGATGACTGCCTCCTTATCACCCGCCGGGGCAAGGGGGAAGACCCAATCGCTTGGGCCCTGCCAGTTATAAGCCAGTATGCCGATCAAATCCAGCCGGCTCAGAGTTCGCACCGCAGCGAGGGCGACCCTTGTGCCCCAGTAGTTGCCCTGCGGCATCTCGCAGGCGTGCATGATCAGCACCAGCGCGCCTTTGGGCAATTGCTTTTTCTGAGGCGGGTCAAGATCGACGGGAAGGATTTCCGCTACCGGCGAACCGATCCATCCACCGGCCCCGAAGGATTGAGGCCCTCCTACCATAATCAGGCCTCCGCCGAGGTCGGTGACATAACGGCAGAGCATTTCCTGCTGTTGATAAGTGAAGTTTCCGCAGCCGGTATTGACCAGTACGACGGCATCCGTGCCCATCAGCATGGACAAATTGTCCGGGAATTCGGCCGTAGTCGTATACCGCACGTCCATATCGGTATTCTGCAATGCCCGCTCCAAAGCCCGGCCGGTTGAGCCATCGGCATCGACTACCAAAATATTGCCGGGACCGGCGACGTAAGTGATTGTACTGGCGCGGTTGTTTTGGACAATTTTATCCTGCCACGGCTCATCGGGTATGAATACGGCCTCGAACTCGTGTATGCCGTTCGTACCGACGGGCATCGATATTGTCTCGACGTTTGTTCCCGGCTCCAAATCAACCGCCACGGCAATCTCCGGCGAGCCGGGGACAAGATCGACCGGTTCGCCGTTGAGATTCAAAAGCAGCTTGCCGCGGATACTCGTTGTGCTGTTGAGGATAAATCGCAGCAAAACCGTCTGGCCGCTTCTTGCTTTGGTAGGCGCGGCCAGGCGTTTGAAAACGACTTCATTATCGTACGAGTATCGCAGCGGCAGCACGTCGATTGGAATTTTGTTGGCCGCGGCGATTCGAGCGGCTTCTTTCAGGTCGCCGCCGGTCTCATTGCCTTCGCTGACGAGCAGGATTCGAACCGCCGTGTCCGGAGGAGCAATGGCCATTGCCATTTGCACGCCGTCGGCCAATTTGCTCTGCTGGCCGTTAAGTGTGGTGTTTCTCTGGCGGATCGCAATGTCACCGCCCGGCAGCTTGGAAATGCTGGCGGCCTCGGCGACATCCACAACGGCCAACTGATTGCCGGGGGATTTGTCGGCCAGGGCATGTGAAAGGTAATCCAGAGCCGCCTTCTGAAGATCGGCTGGAATCGACTGGCTTCGGTCGATCACGGCAACCAATGTCATACGCCGGCTGGTCCTGGTGAGCATTGGCCGGGCCAGTAAGGCGATAAGAATTATGACGACCAGGCAGCGCAGGACGATAGCCAGCACCCGGCGGACCGGACCCAGGGCGGCAAGATTTCGCAGCCCGAGCCAGACTACCGGCACCAGCAGAATGCACCCCACAAGCCACCATGGCTGGCTGAAATAGAAACCATACGTATATGTCATAGCTGCCACACCTGAATTCGATTATTGCCTGCGTCGACAATAAAGGCCCGGCGCCGGGCATCGACTGCTACGCCCCAGGGATATGCTAATTGTCCTGCCTGCCTGCCCGCACGTCCGCAAACGGCAAGACTCTTTCGGTCGGGGCCGAACAATTGTAATCTATTATTTCCGTATTCGCAAACGACAAGTGTCCCGTCGGGCAGCAGTGCCAGGTCATAGGGATAACGAAGCTGCCCCGGGGCCCGGCCGGCTGAGCCGAAATATTCGAGCAGGTTGCCGTCGAGGTCGTAAATCGCGATGCGATGATTGCATGCATCGGCAACATAAAGGCACTTTCTCGCCGGATCCACGCATAGAGCCGAGGGCCGGGCCAACTGGCCGGCTCCGCTGCCCGGAGTGCCGAAACAATACAGGAAATCCCCCTGCCCGCTGAAGACGCTTATCCGGTCGTTGCCGCCGTACTCGCTGACGAAGATTCTGCCGTCCGGTGCAAACGCCACGTCGGTCGGATAAATGAAGCAGCCGTTCCCCTGCCCGAATTTGCCGAATTCGTCGATCAATTTTCCATCGGGGGAAAAGACGACGACACGATGATAATGTGTGTCGGCGACGTAGAGATTGCCGTTCGGGGCGACGCTCAGCCCGGTTGGTTTGCCTGTTTCGACGAGAGGCATTTTTATGACATCGAGAAATTGACCGTCTGGACTCAGTCTTTGGATTCGACCGGTCTTATCGACAACTAAAAGCGAACCGTCACTGGTGACATCGATGGCCCTCGGATAAATGAATTCGCCCTGCCCCCGTCCCGTTTGTCCGAAAGCGTTCAACACTTTCGGCGCGTCACTCTGGGAGGGTACATCGTCACAACCCGTTAGTGCAGGTACGAAGGCGGCGATAATTGCGAAAACCACCAGCCGGCGGACCCGGATTATGCGCAGCAGCAAAACGACGATCACGGCGAAGCCAAGAAACAGAAAAATCAAAACCAGGCACGAAGCAATCACCTGCTGGTCCCGGGCGTAGTGCATCTGGTTGAGCAGGCGCTGGGCGAAGTTCGGCAATCCCGCCGGCAGCAGTACCATCGTAGCGGACAATTCCGTGATGCCCAGCATTACAATCAGAATGAACGTTCCTGCGAAGAGAGGCCACGTATGCGGCAGATGCACATACCGCCACGTCTTGAACCGTGATGCACCGTCGAGTGACGCCATTTCCGAAAGACACTTTTCGTGGGCATATCGAGTCAGGAGCAGCAAAATCAGGGCGACGCCCGCGAATCGCCCTGCCTGTCCGGCCGAGACAAGGTACCAGCCCTGCCGTATTGCCGGCGTGACATTGCAGACGGCTAACATTTTGAGCAGTGAAACGGCGACCAGCGAAGCCGGGACAAACATGACGAGAAATATCGTCGTTCGTAAGATTAATGATAACAGTTGGCAAAGACCCCCTCTGCCGGGCCTGTCCAGCGACAAAGCACCAAAGGCAATCAAATACGCCATGCCGGCTGCGACGGCCGCGATGGCCAGCGACCAGCCTAATTCATCCGGATGCAGTCTGAGGAATTGCCGCAGTGCCTGGGTGTCGGTCATATTACTGACGAGCAGCGCCAGCGGTACGATAAATGAAATTCCAATCAGGGCGAGCAGCACAATCCATCGCCATCTGTGTGATTCGAATTCAGCCGTCCCGAGAGAAGCGGCGCCCGGAACCCAGGAGCGAGAGCTTTTTCCCAGTGCAATTGCAAGCAACAAAGCCACAGCCACGACGGGCCAGGCCGCCCTGATAAGATAGCCCTCCGAACCGGTCAATTCATACAGGACGGCTAATTCCGTCCCGATCGTACTGATACCCGCGAGATGAAAGGTCGCAAACTCGGACAGTGACAGAACAAAACACACGCTGAAGGCCAGCAGCAAAGGACGGGCCAGCAGCGGCAGCGTAATCTTCCTGAATATCCCGAAACCGTCCGCGTCGAGAGATGCGCAGTCCCGGATTGACTTATCTATGCTTCGCCATCCCTGAGCGATCAATAAAGCTGCCAAAGGCCAGTACCAGAGGATGAGGACCAGAGATGAACTGAAGGTGCCGACGAATCTGGCAACCTCGGGCTTACCGGATAAGTACGCACCAAGCGTAGTGGTGGGACTCAGCATCAGCGTCCACGCGTAGTAAAGGACATAACGCGGCAAAACCAGGGGCATCAGCAGCAATAGCAGCAGCAAATCCTTGCGGGTCCTGCATGTCCCGAGCAATCGTCCGGGGACCCATCCCAGGAGAACGGCAGCCGCCGCTACAGCAGCGCTCAGGCCAAAAGAACGAAACACGGAAGCAAAAATCCCGTCGGTGGTTTCCAACCCGGCGGCTGGGGAGAAGACCTGCACAAAGAGAACCAGCAGCGGCAAAAAAATTACAGCTATCCACAGAACCAGAGATGCAGCCGTCAGGAACTTGCCGCCGATAGTCTCGTCACTCACCGTAAAACCTCCCTCGCAGTCCTGATGGCCATCGGCAGGCGGTCGGCTATCTTTTCGTAATCCACGCCCAGAGGTTTTGGAATGACATACATCTTGAATTGCTCGGCCAGAGCCGGACGGATCGGGCAGTTATGCGAATCACTGCTGAGAAGCATTTGCTCAAGCTGTTCGCTTAGGAGAAACTCCATCAATTCCTCAGCTTCTTCGGGATTGCCGGCGCCTTTGATCAGGGCGGCTGTGTTCGGTATTGCCAGGGCGCCGTCACCGCCCTGGTCGAGATAGTTCATCGCGACGGGCCAGCCGTTCCGCTGAGCGGCGTAAACATCGTCAGTATCCGTGAAGCAGACGTCGGCCTGTCCCGTGGCTACCATTCTCACCGCTGTGCTGTTGCCGGAGACCAGACGGATGTCATTCGCTTTGAGCCTTTCCAAAGTTTCCGTTGCCCGGGCCGAGTCATAATGAGCAAACCAACTGGCCACGTCTCCGCCGGTTGTGCCGAATTCGGGCGCAGCCATAACGAGCCGTCCTTTCCATCTGCTGTCGAGGACATCTTCGAGGCACTTAGGGGCGTCGCCGGCAGTGATTCGTGCCGTATTGTATGCAATGACCCTCGCTCGCAGCGCGAAGCCGTACCATTGACCGTTAGGATCGGCGTATCGCTCGGGCCAGTCCTTCGTTGAATCGCTGCCGTAGGACGCCAGAAGGGACTCGCGGGCCAGACGGATCGTGTGAAAAATCTCGTTCGACCAGAAGACATCGGCAATCGGCGAGGCCGCCTCGGCCCTGATTCGCTGAACCAGGCCGACTGTTTTGCTGGCCTCCGTATCGAAACGGGGCAGGACGTCAATACCTGCCTGCCTTTCAAACTCGGCGATGATCGGCTCGGCAATCGCCTGGTCCACCGAGCAATACAGGACAACCTTTCTGTAGTTTAGCCGGGGATTTTTCCTGCAGGAGGGCAAGGTAGAGAAAACGCAAGCCGTGATAATTATGACAAGACCGGGAAAGACAATTTTTCTTATTCTTTGCATACCGGTAATTTCTTGGTGCCGGATTTTTCACTCGCCCCCGGATTGCTCGAGACCGCCGAAATATTTCTTTATTGCTTCTTCGTATTTGCGGGGGATTTCATTCTCACTGATGGCCGCGGCGGCGCCGTCACGGGCGGCCTGGACAACTTCCGTAAAATCACGCTTCGCTTCGCCTTTGATCTGAGACTCCTGAAAATACCAACTGGCTATTACGGGGCCCTGTCCCGGCTTGTTTTTCAGGCGGGTCCTCTGTGTTGACGTATCATCGCCTGCGGTTCCGCGGGGGCCATAGCCCACACCCGGACCTCCGGTTCCGGGCCCTGACCGGTCGGACGATCCTTCCATAAACGGACCCTGGTAACCGAGGCCATCGCCCATTCCTTCTCCGAGGCAGGCGATGGCACGAGTGATTTCATCGAGGCTGGCCTGGGTAAGCATCAACTGCTGTTGAAGAGCATCGAACTGGTCGAGTTGCTCTATTGCGGCGGCCAGCCCATCGCCCGACAATTGTCCGGAACCCGCGCCGCTGGCTGCCATCGCGCTTCCGAGTCCGGCGCACATACTGGCTGCCGACCGAAAAGCTGCGGCTTTGCGAAGCAGTTCTTCGATATTTTCAGGGGCCAGGCCTTGCTTTAACAGCGTCTGGCGTAGCTGCTGCTCGCTTAATTTGGCAAGCTCTTTATTCAGCCCCAGTTTTTCCAGCTCCTTTTCAAATTCCTCGTTCTTCTGAGCCAGTTCCTGGAGCCGTTTTGCTAAATCCTGTAACTGCCTGGTCAGAGCCTTTTGCTGCTCCGGGTTCAGATTACCTTTGGCCAATTCCTTTTGCAGATCGCTCATAATGTTGGAGGCCTGAGAAAACTGGCCTTTTGCCAGCGCCAATCGCAGCTTTTGGGAGAAAACGTCGGATGAGCCGCGCAACTGCTTGAACATTTTTTGCAGTTGATTTACAGAATCAAGTCGCATACCGCTTTGCATCTGCTGGATTTTATCGGAAAGGTCGCCGAGATTGCGGATTGCCTGCCGTTTGATATCCTGCGGCCTAACATCTTTCGGTGTCTGGTCGAGTTTGCTCAGGGCGTCGGCCAGTTCAGGCTCGCCCAATTGTTTGATTGCCAGCTTGACCGGATCTGCCGCCTCTTTAATATCCACTTTGGTCTGTTCGAGCTGCTGGGCACGTTGCTGCTGCTGCCGGTCCTTTCTCAGGAATCCGAGCAGGTCTTTCTGGGGCATGAAAAAGATTATGGCCGCCGCTATCAGCCACGTGCTGACCGCATACATCCAGCACCGCGAAGGGCGGATGGGAAAATGGCCCTGAAGGTCTACTTGCTCGGCCTTTTGTCGTGCTTCGCTCCGTGCGGCATTGGCAAAAGGATCATCGGAATCGGCCAGGGCCAAAGTCGTGCTGAAACGCTCGCGCAGCTTCAGCCGTTCGTCGAGCAACAGTGAGACCTGCATGCGGCTCGGCTGTTTCAGCAGCCAGAGCAGCAAAATCAGGACGATCGCCGCAACCGAGAAGCTCAGAATCGCCCTTGAATTGACGGAGTTGATAATGCCTAAAGCCAGCAGGCGGTCGGTCAGAACTGCCAGCATTACGATAATCCCGACGGCAGTCAGGACCCGCCCGGCATGTTTCAGCAGCAGGTTGATACTGCATCGAACCCAAACGCTGCGAAGCTTCTTTTCCAGTGTTTTGAGCATTTGCAAGGCCTTTTTTGCCAGATCCTGTTATTAAGGTACTACGAAGGATACGGCACTCCGGTTCGCCCGGATAACTGTTACCATTTTAATATAGACGCAAACCACTCGGGAAAGTTACCGTTTATTTCCGTAATTTACTGAAAATTTTAATTTCCCGGCACTTTTTACAACTGCGATTTGCCCATTATAACGGTCATCAGCAATCCCACAAGACGATTTCTTAAACCTTTATAGAATCTGTCATTCCCGCGAAAGCGGGAATCCACTGAACTCATTAAATTTCCGGATCCCCTCTTTCGCAGAGATGACATCGCTAATAGGTCAGTTTGACTTAATTATCTTTCCACTATGAAAGTCACGTCCCAGTTTGGGGATTCTTTTGTTCTACGCGGCGGTTTTTCTTTGCCGCCGTCATCGCTCAGGTCTTCGCCGATACTGTAAACCACGAAGCCGGTCTCAAGTTTTTTGTACCGCAATTCGTTGCCGTCGAAAGGGTCCGTGGGAACGGCATCAAGGTAAGCTGGAACAAGGTCAGTGAGTGCATCGGGAAGCCTTCCGACAGCAAGACGATAACGCTGGACAGCCAGGGCAGTTCGGGCGGTTCGTAAATAAGCGATGGCTCTTAAATCTATGGTGGTAATTCTCGATAAAGCCGGCATTATTGTATGCAGTAGTATATGGGTTTGCGAGGTTGACTGGAGCCTGGTATCAATGGCTTTGGCCGCCTCCTGACGTTTGTGAAGAGGAAGCTGGGCACTCTTTATATAGCTTTCCATAATATCGAGGTAAATAATTGCATCGGCATCAGCCAGACCTACGGCCTTGTATAGCTCAAGGATAGGCCGGAAAGGAATGCCGTTAAAAAGATCCGGATTCATAGACCCCGGCGCCTTGAAAAAACTGATCCCCATACAGCGTTCACCGACGAATGCGCAGGACATATCGGAAATACGCTCTGAATTGTGAACACACTCGATCAGTTCAACCAGTTGCTCATCCGTGGGTTCAACACGGTTTATACAATACTCTATAGTCGTTGCGGCAAGGCTTTGGTACGCGGCACGAGCAAGTTGAGAAATCGTAACAGGTTCTTTTGCAATCGAACGAGCGATTCCAAATATTGATATTGCCGAACGTATGGCTGATTTGCCGTCCCCGTTCTCAGCATGTAAAATAGCCTCAAGTTTCAGCAAAAAGACAGCCGTGCGCAATTCACTCAGGTTGGGCACCTTAGTCTCAAAACCGGCACTCAGGTCGATAGGATAGCGGCAGTTCTCTATTGCCGCGCCGGCGTGGATCAGCTCGAGGGCCTCGTTGTTGTCGGCAATGTACTGGGTAATTAGAGCCTTCATTTCTTCGTCGAGCGGTTCTGTACGAGCGGGAAGTTCCGCTTGACCGACAACCGGCAAAGGTTTGGACTCGTCTTTGTCCCATAGCTTGTAATACGAGAAGGCATCTATGATTGTGTAGGCGGCGTTCTCAACATTATCCGGTATTGTGTACCATTTATCCAGCTCGGCGCAAGTCACCGGGTAGCCGGCTGCGCGAATGGCGTCAATTCTGGCCTGTAGCTTCGATTTCAAGCTAAGCCTGTAGTACGCAAAGAAACCGGCGCAAATAAGAAGCAATATAATCAGTACGTTAGAAATTCTTAATCTGCGGCGTTTTCTGGAACCGGCTTTGCCTTTGTCCATCAATAAGTCTCCCTGCAAATATATTCAGTACTTTGATTCAAAATTCATAATACCACAATCGCACCGGTATTTGAAACATATCTTCCGGAGAGACTCGCTTTTCAACTCTATAAGATTTAGCTTTCAAATGTTATCAGGGAGTCGTATAATAAAGCTAATCAGGCTTTTTTCTACGCTGTCGTTTGAAGGAGCACTATCGTGGCAGGGACAATGACAAGGCGCAAGTTCTTAATTCGAAGCGCGGGACTTGCTGCTCTGAGTGTGGTTTGCCCGGGAAGCCGTTCCGTAGGTTCACAAAATAAGCAGCGACCCAACATTGTTCTTATTATGGCCGACGACCTGGGATATGGCGATGTCGGATGCTACGGCTGCAGCGACATTCGCACGCCGGCCATCGACGGCCTGGCGGCCGAAGGGGTCAGATTCACAACCTTCTATTCCAACGCTCCCGAATGCACGCCGACCAGGACCGCCCTGCTGACCGGTCGTTACCAGCATCGTGTCGGCGGCCTGGAATGCGCGCTCGGTATCGGAAACGTTGGCCGCTATGACGATGCGATTCGGCTGAGGCGGACAAACGATCTCGGCCTGCCCGTCGAAGAGACAAGCATCGCCCGAATGCTCAAAGATGCCGGCTACGCAACGACTATCAGCGGCAAATGGCACCTCGGCTACGAGCCGAAATTCTTTCCTCTAAAGCACGGTTTCGATTCGTGGTTCGGCCCGGTGGGCGGCTCGGCCGATTACTTCCATCATATCGAGTACACAGGTGAGCCTGCCCTGTATGAAAACGACAAACCCGTCAAACGCGAAGGCTATCTCACAGACCTGATTACCGATGAAGCGGTTGGATTCATTCAACGCCGGCAAAAGAAGCCTTTCTTGCTGTATGTCGCTTACACCGCCCCGCACACGCCCTACCAGGGCCCCGGCGATAAGAAGCCCGAGCCGGTCCCCGAGGCCGACTATAACAAAGGCTCGCGGGAAACTTACGCCGCCATGGTCGAGCGAATGGATCAGGGCATCGGCAGGATTTTGAAGGGGCTGGATGATGCCGGATTGGTCGATAATACCCTCGTGATTTTCATGAGCGACAACGGCGCCAATAAGACCGGCGACAATTCACCTTTCTCCGGCTTTAAGGGAAATCTTTTTGAAGGTGGCATCAGAGTTCCGTGCATTGTAAAATGGCTTGGTGTGCTCGCTCGGGGCGCAGTATCGGATCAGCCCTGTATGACGATGGATTTTTCTCGCTCGATTGTCAGGGCCGCAGGTGCTAAACCTCCTGCAGGTCGCGCGTTCGACGGCATGGATATTTTGCGAGTGGCAGCAACAAACCGGCCCGTTCAAAAGCGCACGCTTTTCTGGCGGGCGCGAAGGGCTGAGCGAACGAGAAAAGCCGTGCGGGACGGCTCTTTGAAATATATCCGCCTGCAGGACGGCGACGATGTGAAAGAATATCTTTTCGACCTCCAACGCGACCCGGCGGAAAAAAATAACCTTTTGAACGATCAACCGGAAAACGTGCGAAAATTGAAAACGCTGTTACAGAACTGGCAGCAGGAGGTAAAACATAAACGTTGAACTTGTTATTAACTCAAACTGACCGATTCGTGCTGTCATCCCTGCGAAAGCAGGGATCCAGGAACGTAACGGATTTAGTGGATTCCCGCTTTCGCGGGAATGACAGATGATCAGGACGGGAAGAACTTTTGGAGATTAAAAATGAGCAAAGGCAGGGAACAAACGACAAGGCGTGAGTTTTTGAAGGAATCTACCGCATCGGCAGCGGCGGTGACATTGGGATTAAGCGTTGCGGGTGCTCCCGTGCTTCGAGCGGCGCGCGGCGCCAATGAAAAAATCCGCGTGGGCTTTATCGGCGTGGGCAATCGCGGCACGCAGCTTCTCGATGGTTTTTTGAAGCACGATGACGCCGAAGTTGTCGCCCTTTGCGATGTCTATGAACCGTACCTGATGAGGGACTATTCCAAAGTCGACAAAAGGCTCAGGGATTCCCTCGGCGGCAGGGTTCCCAAAATGACCGAGAAGCTCGGTTCCGACGTAACGCGGTATAAGGATTTTCGCCATCTGCTCGACCGCAAGGATATCGATGCTGTGGTCATCGCAGCGCCGGACCATTGGCACGCCGTCCAAACGATCATGGCCTGCCAGGCGGGAAAAGATGTTTACGTGGAAAAGCCGCTGTCGGTCACGATTCACGAAGGCCGGAAAATGGTCGAGGCCGCGAAACGCTACAACCGGGTCGTGCAGGTCGGCCTCCATCGGCGCTCATCCAAAGCATATATGCAGGCGGTGGAAGACGTCCAGTCGGGCAAGATCGGCAAGGTGACCGTCGCCAGGGCCTATCGCATCAGCAATATGCATCCCGATGGCATCGGCAAATATCCCGACGCCGCCCCGCCGGAAGGCCTGGATTGGGACATGTGGCTCGGGCCACGGCCGAAGCGCCCATACAAAGACAGCCTGGTATTATATAAATTCCGCTGGTGGCAGTCCTATTCCTCGCAGATGGCCAACTGGGGCGTGCACTATTGCGATGCAATCCGCTGGGCTTTGGCAGAGCAGGCACCGATCTCGATCTCCGCGCACGGCGGAAGATTTGCGATTGACGATGACCGGACGATTCCGGATACGATGGAAGTGATCTTCGAGCTGCCCTCCGGTGCGCTGCTTGTCTTCGGACAATACGAGGCGAACGGCGGCCCGGCCCTGGTTGAGGGAGAAGTCGAGCTTCGCGGCACGCTCGGCAATCTCTGCTGCGGCAGCGAGGGCAAGTCTTTCAAAATCGTGCCCTCGAGAGGCGGACAGTTCCAGGATGCCAATCCCACAATTGAGCCGTCCGAGACCAGGGCAATGGACGGCGACCTTACCGTCCAGCATATTCGCAATTTCCTCGATTGCGTAAAAAGCCGTAAGAAAACCAATTGCGATCTGGAAACGGGCCACCGCTCGACGACGTTCGCTTTGCTGGCGAATATCGCGCTGGCGACAAAATCGCGAATCGAATGGGACCCGAAAAACGAGCGAATAATCGGCAATAAAAAAGCCAACAATTTGCTGCACTATAAGTATAGAAAACCGTGGAAATTAGCTTAGCAGGCCGAACAGAAATCCGGCTTTGCGCATCCTTACCGGTGGATAACGAAATTCCGGCAGGAGAAAAGGGGCTGTTATGCGAAAACTAAGAGCGTTCACACTAATAGAGCTTTTGGTCGTGATTGCCATCATTGCGATATTGATGGCGATTTTAATACCCACCCTGAACCGCGCACGCGAACAGGGCAAACGTATATCCTGTATGAGCAACCTCAAGCAACTGATGTTGGTCTGGAATATGTATGCCGGGGACAACGGCGAGAAGATTGTTTTTGCAATAACCAATTCAGATGCGGAAACAAATCCACTGTTTGGTGGCTCCAGCACAAAACGACAGAAGGCTTGGGTCTACTATATGGGAGCCAACGCATCGGAAGAGCAGCAACGCGAGGGCCTGCGCGACGGGGGTTTGTACGAATACGTCAAAGAAGAAAAGCTCTTCAAATGCCCAACCGGCATACGCGGCGAACTTATTACATATTCGATTACCGACGCCATGAACGGCCATCGCGGTCACATGGAAATGCCAGATAGGCATCCGATTATGAAACGAAGCGATATTAAATCTCCGGCGTTGCGCATGGTCTTTTTAGATGAAGGCATGCTGAGCAGCTCCAGTTGGACGCTTTGGTACGATCAACCGCGTTGGTGGGATCAAATTACGAAACGACATGGGGTTGGCACGAACATCGGCATGGCCGACAGCCATGCCGAATACTTCAAGTTCAACGATCCCCGCACCCGCTGGATGGCCGAGCATGAAAACTGGCAAGACCAGGGGCGGTTCGACTCGCAGGCCACTCAGCCCGGTAATCCAGACCTCTGGAAAATACAACGATCCATGTGGGGAGAACTGGGCTACACACCAAGTCAATAACGAATGCGTTCAGAATTGTAGAGTGGGACCTGCCCTGAGCCCAGTCGAAGGGTTGCCCCACCATTATTCTATGCCGTACGGTTCGGACAGAACGTTTGTACTCGACCATGAACAGTCTTAAAAAAGAGACCCTCAGAAGACAAACTTGGTCTCCCGAGGGTTCAAACCACGAAACTTCCAACGGACGCCTCACCGGCGCGCCGCAGGGGCGGCCGAATGCAAGCGATTGTTCGGCGATGTGGTCAATATCTTAGGATCAAGGCTTCTTGATCTGGAGTGTCTCCTGCCCGTTGACACTCCCAAAATACGGTCCCATATCGAGTTCGACCTTTGCGGTATATGTGCCGTCCGCCAACATGACGGGCGTATCGCATACGCCGCTTCACCCAAACTTCATTTTTTCTTCTGTCTCGACTTTACCGTCTTTGATGAGAGTCAGGGTAGGCGATACAGTTTTGCCTTGCTGCCTGACAATTCCCAGCGTACAGCCGTTTCTGTCCTTCAGGTCTGCAGAAACGAGCGACTTACCGTCCCTAATTCGAGAGCTTATCTCCCACTTGCATTTCCCCCCGAGGAGAACTGGCGTACCCTTCAATGCATCGGCGGCACTGGAAAACAACTCCATCTTTCCGTTCATGAAAAAGTAGTTCCACTCCTTAACGTCCAGATACCAGAAAAAGTAGTTTTCATTCCCCTGAATATTCCCGCTATAGCTGGGTGCCAGCGAGTAGATATTGAGTGTATACTTGGCATTTCCTTCTCCTTCGAACGGCCCTTTGAATTCGAAGCGAGGCGATAGTTCACCCGCCCGGCTCCCACTTTCAAGCCGGGGAAACTCCTTCGCCGCATCATCCGTTAAGTTCCCGTTCATATTTTCGTCGACGTAAGCCACATCGTATCCGGCGTCCGTGCCTCCGGATTCGTCGACTACGCCCAACATCGGATTTTTGCCCTCTTTTCCAAAGACCACACAGAAGTATAGCGGTCGTTCCGAGCCGTATCGGGGTTCCTTCAGCGGGTCCCGCATCAGATCAACCGCATAAGACGTCTGAAATACTGGTTCAGCCTTATCCAGTTTCGTCTCTGTTTCTTGTAGGCCGAGAGACTTTAAAGCCTCTTCATTAAAGCCAGGTACAGGGAAATGGAAACCTACTCGATAGATTACGATTGCCGCAAAAACAGCTATTAGCATCCACAGCCATGGAATGTTATTCTTGTCTGGAAGGAACTTCATATCATTATCTCCTAAATTGCCTTCGTTTCCGCATAACACTAAGCGTCTCTGCATAAAGCAAGAAAGCAAAAACTACGACTTCGCCGCTTCAGAGCTATCATATCCGCCCCGTCAGGTCCGTCGATGCGGCGCCGGATGACGCACCTGCATTGCAGTTGTAGGAGTTGCCGGACTGATATGTTCGATTATAGATGTGTCTGCCTGTCGAGCAAGGAAGAAAAGTGGAAAATGCTTTTTGGACAGGATTTACAGGATTTACACAGAAAAAGAGATATAGACAGGATAACAGGATTAACAAAAGGGTTCCCAATAACTTATCAAGTGCATCTTGTTATCCTGTCAAAAAATTCTTGTTTTCCCCTTTCTTTAAATATTCCTTCTCTGTGTCCTATGCAGCAGAACAAAGGATGCCGACTCACGGAGA